>Ga0075430_100000082_pt1 | contig 53500 bp, 48 predicted proteins | sample RhiMetdeltSRZDD4_FD_75294 | JGI IMG/M metagenome (GOLD analysis project Ga0075430, IMG submission 75294) | Populus rhizosphere microbial communities from Tennessee, USA - Rhizosphere MetaG P. deltoides SRZDD4 | ecosystem: Host-associated > Plants > Roots > Rhizosphere > Soil | place: USA... | reverse complement strand
GGCTCGTTCGTCTACGTGCCGCCGGGCGTGCGCTGCCCGATGGAGCTGTCGACCTATTTCCGCATCAACGAGCGCAACACCGGCCAGTTCGAGCGCACGCTGATCATCGCCGACAAGGGCTCCTATGTGAGCTACCTCGAAGGCTGCACGGCGCCGTCGCGTGATGAGAACCAGCTGCATGCCGCGGTGGTCGAGCTGATCGCGCTCGACGACGCCGAGATCAAGTACTCCACCATCCAGAACTGGTATCCGGGCGACAAGGACGGCAAGGGCGGCATCTACAACTTCGTCACCAAGCGTGGCGACTGCCGCGGCGCGCGCTCGAAGATCTCCTGGACCCAGCTCGAGACCGGCTCGGCGATCACCTGGAAATACCCGAGCTGCATCCTGCGCGGCGACGACTCCAGCGGCGAGTTCTATTCGATCGCGATCTCGAACGGCCACCAGCAGGTCGACAGCGGCACCAAGATGCTGCACCTCGGCAAGAACACCGTCAGCCGCATCATCTCCAAGGGCATCGCGGCCGGCAAATCGCAGAACACCTATCGCGGCCTGGTCTCGGCACACCGCAAGGCCACCGGCGCGCGCAACTTCACCAATTGCGACTCGCTCCTGATCGGCGACAAGTGCGGCGCGCACACCGTGCCCTACATCGAGGCGAAGAATTCCTCGTCGGTGATCGAGCACGAGGCGACCACCTCGAAGATCTCCGAGGCCATGTTGTTCTACTGCCGGCAGCGCGGGCTGTCGCAGGAGGAGGCGGTGGCGCTCGTGGTCAACGGCTTCGTCAAGGACGTGCTGCAGACGCTGCCGATGGAGTTCGCGGTCGAAGCGCAGAAGCTTATCTCGGTGAGCCTGGAAGGCAGCGTGGGATGATCGCGCGCACGACAGCGCTGTTGTTGTCTCTCACGCTCTGGCTTGGAGTTGGCCTCGGCGCGGCGTCCGCATGTTCGTGCGAGCAAGCACCCGCGAACGTGAGAGGCCATGAGCAACATCAGGCTTGGCAATTTTCCCGCGCCAGCAACGTGGTGCGAGGCAAGATTGTCAGTATCCGAGCCGGCGAAGGTGTTGCCAGGGACGACAGAGGCGTTGTCCTGGTCACAATGCGGGTTAGCGCGGTCGTGAAAGGCGATGTGCCGACGGGAAACGTAACGATTGTAACCGCTGCCAGCTCGAGTTGCGGATTGGGTGGACCATTGTTGATGGCGGCGGAGACCGGTAACGAGATGTCGCTTGAGCTTATTTCTTCAGAGACCCCGGGTTTCACAAGGCTATTGCCAGGAGAGTTTCACGTTTCTTATTGCGGCTACTTCCGGTTTGGTTCCGATCCCAATCTTTCGCGCTAGTTCGACATAGACGATGGTGGAAAAACTAGATGGCTTTGCTTGAAATCAAAAACCTGCACGTCAAGGTCGACGGCAAACAGATTCTGAACGGATTGAACCTGACCGTCGAGGCGGGGCAGGTCGCTGCCATCATGGGCCCGAACGGCTCCGGCAAGTCGACGCTCGCGCATGTGCTCGCGGGCAAGGACGACTACGAGGTGACCGACGGACAGGTGCTGTTCGCCGGCGAGAGCCTCATCGGCATGCCGCCCGACGAGCGCGCCGCCAAGGGCCTGTTCCTGGCGTTCCAGTATCCGATCGAAATTCCGGGCGTCGCCACCATGACGTTCCTGCGCACCGCGCTCAATGCGCAGCGCAAGAAGCGCGGGCAGGAAGAGCTCTCGGCGCCCGACTTCAACCGCCGCGCCTTTGATGCAGCCGGCAAGCTCGGCATCGACCGCGACATGCTCCGCCGCGGCGTCAATGTCGGATTCTCCGGCGGCGAGAAGAAGCGCAACGAGGTGCTGCAGATGGCGCTCTTGGAGCCCAAGCTGGCGGTGCTCGACGAGACTGACTCCGGCCTCGACATCGACGCGCTCAAGGTCGTCTCCGAAGGCGTCAACCGGCTGCGCTCGCCGGAACGTTCCTTCGTCGTCATCACCCACTATCAGCGGCTGCTCGACTACATCGTGCCCGACGTGGTGCACGTGCTGTCGCGCGGCCGCATCGTGCGCACCGGCGGCAAGGAATTGGCGCTGGAGCTCGAGGACAAGGGCTACGCGCAATACACGGAAGAGATGGCGTCATGAACGCCGACGTTCGGCCGATCAAGACCGCGGCTGAAACGGCCCTGAGCACCGCCTTCGCCTCGGCGAAGGGCCGCCTGCCGGGGGCGACGACGCTGCGCGAATCCGCGTTCAAGCGGTTCGAGACCGCCGGGCTGCCGCACCGGCGGGTCGAGGAATGGAAATATACCGACTTGCGCGCCTTCATGCGCGACGCCAAGCCGTTGGCATCGCCGCCTGATGCGGCCGCGAAGGCGCGCGCCAAGAATGCGGGCGCGGCGTTCGCCGCGGTCGAAGGCCGGCGCATCGTGCTGGTCGACGGCGCGTTCGTGCCGGAACTGTCCGACCTCGCCGGGCTCGAAGCCGGTCTGACCATTCGCTCGCTGGCGCAGGCGCTGACGAGCGGCGACGCGGCGGTGACCGAACGGCTGGGCAAGGTGGTCCCGACCGACAATGTCGCGGTCGCGCTCAACACCGCGTTCATGGGTGACGGCGTCGTGATCGAGGTCGCGGAGCGCGCCGCGCTGACCCGGCCGCTGCATCTGGTGTTCTTCAATGCGGGCGGCGCACCGGCATCGGTGTTCACCCGCTCGCTCGCCGTTGTCGGCAAGGGCGCGCGGGCGATGCTGATCGAGAGCCACGAGGGTGTGGCGGGCAGCGACTATCAGATCAACACCGCGCTCGAAATCGTGGTTGGCGACGAGGCCCATGTCGATCACGTCAAGATCACCGGCGAGGGCGCAGGCACGCTGCATGTCTCCAGCCTGATGGCCGCGGTCGGCGCGCATGCGCGGTTCAACGAATTCCTGTTCACCACCGCCGCCGCGGTGGTGCGCAACCAGCTGTTCGTCCACTTCAAGGGCGAGGGCACGGTGGCCGGCATCCGCGGCGCGACCCTGCTGCAGCGGCGCCAGCACGCCGACACCACGCTGGTGATCGATCACACCGCCGTCGGCTGCATCAGCCGCGAGGTGTTCAAGTCGGTGCTCGACGGCGAAAGCCGGGGCGTGTTCCAGGGCAAGATCATCGTGCAGCCGAAGGCGCAGAAGACCGACGGCAAGATGTCGGCGCATGCGCTGCTGCTGTCGGATGACGCGGAGTCCGACAGCAAGCCCGAGCTCGAGATTTTCGCCGACGATGTCCAGTGCGGCCACGGCTCGACCGCCGGCGCGCTCGACGACGACCTCCTGTTCTACCTGAAGGCGCGCGGCATTCCGGCCAAGGAAGCCGAGGCGCTGATGATCCAGGCGTTCGTCGGCGAGGCGATCGACGGCATCGAGCATGCCGGCCTGCGCGATGTCTTGATCGACCAGGTCGCCGCCTGGCTGAAGACCCGGGAGTAGGCCTGTGCATCCCGCGGTCGCCAACGGCAGCTACGATGTCAACCGGATCCGCGAGGATTTCCCGATCCTGGCCATGCAAGTCTATGGCAAGCCGCTGATCTATCTCGACAACGCCGCGTCGGCGCAGAAGCCGAAGGCGGTGCTCGACCGCATCCAGCAGGCCTACACCTCCGAATACGCCAACGTGCATCGCGGCCTGCATTATCTCGCCAATGCGGCGACCGAGGCCTACGAAGGCGCGCGCGAGAAGGTGCGCGGCTTCCTCAATGCCGGGCGGCCCGAGGAGATCATCTTCACCCGCAACGCCACCGAGGCGATCAATCTTGTGGCCTATACCTTCGGCAAGGAGCGGCTGAAGGAGGGCGACGAGATCGTGCTCTCGATCATGGAGCACCATTCGAACATCGTCCCGTGGCACTTCTTGCGGGAACGCCAGGGCGCGGTGCTCAAGTGGGCGCCGGTCGACGACGACGGCAACTTCCTGCTCGACGAATTCGAGAAACTGCTTACGCCGCGCACCAAGATGGTGGCGCTTACCCATATGTCGAATGCGCTCGGCACCATCGTGCCGGTGAAGCAGGCGGTGAAGCTGGCGCATGATCGCGGCATTCCGGTGCTCATCGACGGCAGCCAGGCGGCGGTGCATCTCGACGTCGACGTGCAGGACATCGGCTGCGATTTCTATGTCTTCACCGGCCACAAGCTCTACGGGCCATCGGGCATCGGCGTGCTCTATGGCAAATACGATCTGCTCGCCGCCATGCCGCCGTTCAACGGCGGCGGCGAGATGATCCGCGAGGTGTTCGAGGACCGCGTCATCTATGGCGAGCCGCCGCACAAGTTCGAGGCCGGCACGCCGTCGATCGTGCAGGCGATCGGGCTCGGCGCCGCCGTCGACTATGTCGGCTCGATCGGCAAGGCGCGCATCCGCGCCCACGAGACCGATCTGGTCACCTACGCCACCGACAAACTGCGCGAGATCAATTCGCTGCGCATCATCGGCACCGCAAAGGATAAGGGTGCGATCGTTTCGTTCGAGATGAAGGGCGCGCATCCGCACGACATCGCCACCATCATCGACCGTTCGGGCGTCGCCGTCCGCGCCGGCACCCATTGCGTGATGCCGCTGCTCCAGCGCTTCGGCGTCACCGCCACGTGCCGGGCGTCGTTCGCGCTCTACAACACCAAGGCGGAAGTCGACCGCCTCGCCGAGGCCTTGATCAAGGCGCAAGAGTTCTTCGTATGAGCGAGTATTTGGCATGAACGATCAGGACGAACCGAAGACGTCAGCGACCACGGCCGAAGCGTCGGCCGCGGCGCCGGACGCGTCAAAACCTTCTGGCAGCGCGCTGCCGGAAGGGGAAATCGCGCGGCTGACCGACGAGATCGTCGCCGGTCTGAAGACGGTCTACGACCCGGAAATCCCGGCCGACATCTACGAGCTCGGTCTGATCTACAAGATCGATATCTCGGATGCCCGCGAGGTGACCATCGATATGACGCTGACGACGCCGAACTGTCCGGCGGCGCAGGAGCTTCCGATCATGGTCGAGAACGCGGTGGCGAGCGTGCCTGGCGTCGGCCAGACCAAGGTCAACATCGTCTGGGAGCCGCCGTGGGATCCGAGCCGGATGTCGGATGAGGCTCGAACGGTTCTCAATATGTGGTGAGTTGCATGCGAGCGTTGCGATGCCCACATAGCGTGAGAGCATAAGTTGAGGCATGATCACGCAAGTGGTTCTGAACTCTCTGGAATTGGAATAGCTAAAACTGGAGCCAAGGCAAACATGGTCACGCCACGACCGAGACCGCAGGTAGTCAGCCTGACGGATGCTGCCGCCGACCGCATCAAATACGTGATGGCGAATGCGACCAAGCCGGTGGTGGGCGTGCGCGTCGGCGTCAAGAACGGCGGCTGCGCCGGGATGACCTACACGATGGAATACGCCGAGGACGTCGCCAAGACCGACGAGGTCGTGGAGGACAAGGGCGTGCGCGTCCTGATCGATCCCAAGGCGGTGTTGTTCCTGCTCGGCACCCAGATGGACTACAAGACCGACAAGATGTCGGCCCAGTTCGTCTTCAATAATCCGAACCAGACCTCGGCCTGCGGCTGCGGCGAGTCTGTGCAGCTCAAGCCGGCCGCCGAATCGCCCGCGCCGAACTAGGCCCTGCGTGACGCCCGACGACATCGTCGAGCTGTTTTCCGAATTCGGTCCGGTCACGGTGCGCCGCATGTTTGGCGGCGCCGGCATCTATGCCGACGGCACGATGTTCGGCCTGGTCGCGGGCGGCGTCATCTACCTTAAGACCGGCGACGGCAATGTCGCGATGTTCGAGCGTGAACAACTTGCGCCGTTCACGTTCTCGAAGCGCACCGGCGAGCGGGTCGCGACGTCCTACCGGCGCATGCCGGACCGGCTCTACGACGATCCCGAGGAACTGGCCGCGTGGGCGGGCGCTGCCTTGACGGCCGCGCGCCTGCCACGGCAGCGCAAAAGGCCGGCGAAGCAAGCCAAGCCGTCGCGCGCGAAGCGATCGCCGCCGAAGCGGGCACCGACCAAGAACAGTCGCAGAAAGAAACCGCGGTCGCGCTGATCGCGAATTCCGCCGCGCTCAAGCTACCTTGGACGGAGCCGGCTTGACGATCCCCGGGTCGTTCTCGGCAATCACCTGGTTGCGGCCGTTGCGCTTGGCGGCGTAGAGGCACGCGTCGGCACGCTCGATCAGGGTTTGCGGCGTGTCGTCTGGGCGCAGCACGGCGACGCCGACCGAGATCGTGACCCGGCCGAGATGTTCGCCGGTCGAGCGTTTCATCAATTCCTTGGCCATGACCGCGCGCCGGATGTGATCCCCGACGGTGATGGCGGCCCGCAAAGTGGTGTTTGGTAATACGACGGCGAACTCCTCGCCGCCGTAGCGCGCGGCGATGTCCTGGCCCTTGACGTTCTGCTTGACCGACATCGCCACCAGCCGCAGCACCTGGTCGCCGGTAAGGTGGCCGAACGTATCGTTGAACTTCTTGAAGTGGTCGACGTCCGTTATCAACAGCGAAAGACTCTCGTTGCGCGCGTGCGCGTCGCTGATCGCGCGAATGAACGCGTCGTCGAACGATTTACGGTTGGCCAGCGTCGTCAGCGGATCGGTCAGGCTTTCGGTGCGGACGGTCTCGAGGTGCTCCTGGAGCTGATCGATTTCCTGCTTGGAGGCGGAGAGCCGTGCTTCCAGGGCCTGGTTGTTCTGCTGCATTTCCGCGGTTGCGGTCACGAGACTCTCGACGATCGCGCGCACGGTCGGGTCGTCCGGCTCGGCGCCGAGTTTCTTCGACACGGTCGCGAGATTCTCGGTGTAGCTCGTGGCGGTGCCGGCGGCCGCACCGATCATGGCCATGACCTGCTCGATCTCGTCCATGACCTGGGAGCCGACGCGGTCGATGCGCTCGGTGTAGCGGCTCGGTGAAATGTAGGTTTCGTAGATGTGGTCGATATCGGATTCGCGAAGCGTGCCGTTGCGCGACAGCGTTTCGTTGATCGTCTGGTTGAGCGACGGATTGTAGCCGGTCGCGTAAGTGTACCAGATTTCAAAATGACGCGGAGAAGCCGGCTGCCGAAGCGCCCTGATCTGACCAAGAGCAATTTCCGCGAACGCCATCGTGCGTTCGTGTTCGTCAGACGGGATAGTCATCTATCGGCTCCGCCCGCTGGCGTGGAGACGCCGCGGCCTACCCCAATTCTCATGGCAATGGGTCGGGCGGTGTAGTGCCCCGACGGGACGGACGTTATTTCACAGCGGTGAATGGCGAGTAAACGTCGCCACTTATTGCGCAATAGCAATGCTTATTTAGGTCAGGTGCGTCAGGCTTTTATTCGGGTCGGACGCAGAAGAAATGCGGGCAGGTGAGATTCGATTCCCGAATCGGGCTGCGGCGAGGGCTTTTGCGACGAGGGTTGGTGCGGTGACTTGGCCGGGCGCCGACCGCGCGCGTCGTCCAGCATAGTCACCGGCGCGGGTGCCGCTTCGCGAGGCTTGATAGGCTGAGGTTTGGCAGCCTTCGGGCGCGGCGTGCGCTGGGCGCCTTCACCAGTATTCTGGCCGCTGTTGCGACCGCCGCCGTGATCGGCATTCTGGCTGCTGCTGCGGCCACCGCCGTGATCGGCATTCCGGCCGCTGCTGCGAGCACCGCCATCGCCGCCACTTCGGCCGCCGCGGCGGCCACCGCCCTGGCCGCGACCATGCCGGGGACGCTCATGCGCCTCCGGCGCCTCGGCGTCGTCGGCGTTTGGCGGCTCGCCCATCCAGGAGATGGGCTGTCCGATCAGCTTTTCGATCGCTGCTACCGACTTGGAGTCCGATGAACTCACGATGGTGATCGCGGTACCGCTCTTGCCGGCGCGGCCGGTGCGGCCGATCCGGTGCACATAGTCGTCGGCGTGGTGCGGTACGTCGAAATTGAAAACGTGGCTGACGTCCGGAATGTCGAGCCCGCGTGCCGCGACGTCGGAAGCGATCAGGAGCTTGACCTCGCCCTTGCGGAAGCTGTCGAGCGCCGCCGTCCTGGCCGACTGCTCCAGGTCGCCATGCAGCGCCGCAGCCGAGAATTCGTGGCGCAGCAGCGAACGGTGGAGCTGGGCGACTTCCGTCTTGCGGTTACAGAAGATAATGGCGTTCTTGAAGTTTTCGGATGAGCGGATCAGGCGGCGCAGCACGTCGCGCTTTTCGTGCGGCTTGCTGCTGCTTTTCACCAGGTGCTGGGAGATGGCTGAAGCGGTCGTTGCCCGACGGGCGACTTCGACCGTTACCGGATTATGCAGAAACTGGCCGGTGACGCGCTGGATTTCCGGCGGCATGGTCGCGGTGAAGAACAGCGTCTGGCGCGTGAACGGCACCAGCTTGCAGATGCGCTCGATGTCCGGAATGAAGCCCATGTCGAGCATGCGGTCGGCTTCGTCGATGACGAGGAGTTCCACGCCGGTGAGGAGCAGGCGTCCGCGCTCGAAGTGATCGAGCAGCCGCCCCGGCGTCGCGATCAGCACGTCGACGCCGCGCATCAGCTTCGTGTCCTGGTCGTCAAAGGATACGCCGCCGATGATCAGGGCGACGTTGAGCTTATGTTTGGCGCCGTATTTGACGAAGCTTTCCTCAACCTGCGCTGCGAGTTCGCGCGTCGGTTCGAGAATGAGGGTGCGGGGCATGCGGGCGCGGGCACGGCCGCCTTCCAGCATGGTGAGCATCGGCAGGGTGAAGGCGGCGGTCTTGCCGGTGCCGGTCTGCGCGATGCCGAGCACGTCGCGGCGCGTCAGGACGTGGGGAATTGCTTGTTCTTGAATGGGGGTCGGTGCTGGGTAACCGGCTGCCTTAACTGCAGCGAGAACCTTCTCGGACAAACCAAGTTTGGAAAAGGGCATATAACCTCGAGTCAAAACCTTCCGTTTGCTGGCCCGCGCCGGCGAACGAACAACTGACCGAAGTTGGCGCGGGGAGGAAGGTCGAATCTTTCGGACCGTTCGCGAGCGAACATAAGCGCCGACGGGCGAAAGTCAATCCTTTCGCAGTGCAGCAAGTGCCATAAATGCTTAAATTTTCGCTGTTTTGACGGCCTCGGCCCGGGGGTACTGGCCAATCCCGATTATGTCTCTTTCAGCAAACCGGGCGCTTCGCTTAGCTCCCGGCCGGACTTTCGGCCGGGAGGATAGCGGATGCGAACGCGGGTTGGGATCGTCGGAGCCGGGCCGGCCGGGCTGATGCTGTCGCACCTCCTGCATCTCGAAGGCATCGAGTCGATCGTCCTGGAGAACCGCAGTCGTGCCTATATCGAAGGCCGGATCCGCGCGGGACTGATCGAACATTGGGCGCGCGATCTCCTGATCGAGACCGGCGTCGGTGAGCGCCTGCAGCGCGAGAGCTTGTTCCATCACGGCCTCCACCTTTGCTTCGACGATGCGTTGCACCACATTGACTTCATGAAGCTGGTCGGGAAGGGCGTCACCGTCTACGGCCAGCAGGAGGTGATCAAGGATCTTGTTGCGCGCAGGCTCTCGGACGGCGGGCAGATCCTGTTCGAGGTGGCCGACGTCGCCGTTCACGACGTCACGGGAACGGCGCCGCGTATCACCTTCCAGCACGACGGCAAGGCGCAGGAGATCGTTTGCGAGGTCATCGGCGGCTGTGACGGTTTCCACGGCATCTGCCGGCCAAGCATCCCGGAAGGGGTTCTCACCGTCTACGACCGCGAATATCCGTTCGGCTGGGTCGGCATCCTGTCGGAGTCGCCGCCGGCCGACGATGAACTGATCTATGCCTATCACGATCGCGGTTTTGCGCTGTACACGATGCGCTCGCCGTCGTTGGCGCGCCTCTACCTCCAATGCGCCTATGACGACAAGATCGTGAACTGGCCGGACCGCCGCATCTGGGACGAACTACATGCGCGCCTGGGCGGGACGCGCACGCTTGTCGAAGGCAAGATCGTCGACAAGCTCCTGACGGCGATGCACAGCGTCGTGGTCGAGCCGATGCAGCACGGCCGGCTGTTCCTCGCCGGCGATTCCGCTCATATCCAGCCGCCGACCGGCGCCAAGGGCATGAACCTCGCACTGGCGGACGTCGTGGTGCTCGCCCGCGCGATCACGGCGTATTTCAAATCCGGCCGCGGCGATCTTCTGGAGCAATATTCGAAGACGTGCCTGCGCCGCGTCTGGAAGGCGCAACGGTTCTCATGGTGGATGACGCAAATGCTGCACCTCAACCCCAACGACAATGCGTTCGACCGCAAACGCCAGCTAGGCGAGCTTTCCTACGTGGTGGGCTCGGAAGCTGCAGCGACGACGCTCGCCGAAAACTACGTCGGGCTGCCGGTCGAGGTTTGAGGGGGCGTCGTCTTGTGACGTCCGTGGCGCCGGCGGAACTACGGCGCGTCTTCCAATTGGTGCTCGCGCGCAATGCGCTCCTGGCCACTGATCTGGCTCTTGATCTTGTAGCTGGTCTCGTCCGCGCCTTCGATCGGCATTTGCCGAAGGATCTCATAGGGGCCGGACGCAGACTTGGAATCCTGCGAAAAGCTGGGGGTGAAATTCACCAGCTGGCCGCTCGTAAATTTGGGGGTTGTCATGCCCATTGTATGCGCCTTCCGGCCGCCAAAAGCCAGGGTTTTATGCATATTTGTCGTTAATGGGGCGCAGTCTAGCGGTCAGGCCGCGATGTCGTCGCGAGGTTAAATTCGCCGGTCACTTGGTTGGCGCGACAGCCTGGGCGAGATCGAGCTGATTGAGCAGCCCAAACAACTTGCTGCGCGCGGCCCGGACTCCGGGCATGCGGTCGGTGCGGGCGAGTTTCGCCGCAAGTTCCTGCTGCCGGAGAATGAGGACTTTGAGTTCGATAACGGACTTCATTTGACGTCCTTTGATTTCCAGCGGCGCTGTTTCCGCCGCACTCCCTTGATCATCGCCTGGGCTTTTTTCTCTCGCTCGTCAGCCTGCATTGGCAGTCATCGGTTCGGGATAAATCTCGACGAGGGCGCCTTTGCCGCCTCTCACCATTTCAATCGCCGCCTTCGCGTCCTTGGTTCGGACGTCGTAGAGCGCCGCCTCGAGCAAATGACCGTCGAGCACCTTGATGCGGCCACCGAGGAAGCGCGCTACTGCCCCGCCGCGCGCCACGAAAGCTCTGTAATTAGGGCCTTGTTCCGGGCTCTGTAGTCGCACGACGAACACCAGATTTCTCCCGAATGACCTGTTTGCTGCAGCTTGAAGTCTGCTGCCGGGGCAGCAGTCGGCCGGCACGATCGTGGCTACGGGACGGACGCCTTGCGGTCCCGGTCTTGCGCGGCGTCAAGGTCCTGCGGATTGACGACCAACATTTCGATCGACGAACCGTGACCGGGCGCCGGTAGACAAATCGCGGTCGAAACGCGCCGGTAGGCCAGAAACGACAGCCCATCGATGAGTTCCTCATCGGTCACGACGCTGTAGTCCCCCGCCGGCACGATGCGATCGACTCCCTTCAGCAAGAATGGCTGCCGGAATGTCACGGTCGTCCTGGTTGTGCGGATTGTCATCGTCGCGGACTGAAGGATGCGCCTCCACTTCCTCAGAGTCGAGCAATATCCGCGAAGAGTAGAAGACAAGCGGAGAAGAAACGCATCGCCTCGGCTTGGTTAAGGACGACTAGAGTTGAGTGTTCGGGTGCTTCGATTGCGATCAAGTCGATGGAAAGTGATGGCTGGTGTCTGGTTGGCCGTCGCTTACAGCGTATGCGCGGCCGTGGTCTTCTCCTGGACATCCTTGTGGCTGTGCAGGAAGCGCGCGATCCGAGCCCTCAGGGAGACCGTGTCCAGCAACTCTCCCATGGAGCTGGCATTGTCAAAAAGTTCGCGCTGCAGCTTTTGTGGCAGCGTGTTCCACTGCATGATGAGCGCGGCGCCCAGGCATCGCAGCACATGCTCCTCTTGCGCAGCCAGCTCTATTGCGCCGGCAGAGCCATCTTCCGTATTGGCGTGAACAGTCTTGTCGTGATTTTCAGCAAGCCACTGCTCATTGTCCGCCAGCGTCGAGAAAGTCTGCTCCAGCATCTTGAATTCATGCTCTTCCTTTGGGCTGATCGTGGCTTTGGCCCATTCGGCATATTCTCTCGCTTTCGCGCGATATTGCTCGGGCGTGAACATGACTAACCCTTTCGGAGGGCGCTCCCTCCACGGCTCGATTTGTTGATGTGTTGTAGATATGGCGACCCGGTGGTCATTTCGCCAGCTTCAGAAGTGGCAACGACGTTCGCCGGCAATGGCGTTGTTGCGTGCGAATCAATGATCCCGTGCCGGACTTTGCGCTGCTCACAACTCGATAAATGACGGACACGGCAATTGGCGGCCGCCTTGCAATCGAGCCAAAAGCGGCAAAAAGCGGAGCGTTCTATGTTCCGACCTATTGTGCTTTGCCCTTTAGGTCGCCAAGTGATACTTAGTAATCAGCCCTGCAAAAAAAGCGGCAACGTACCGAAGTCGCCGTTATTGATAATCGGCAGCGCCAATGCCATCGGCAGGCACCCCTTAACAACCGGATATTGATGTCCGCGCGCTTGTTTGCGAACGGCACGGGTTTTTCGCCGCGCAGGCTGTCGGCGCGTCCAATTCGATTACGCAACTCGTTCGGAGCATACATGACCGCGTTCGACTACCGTACGCCGGCTGAACTGTTTCCCTGCAAAGGCGACGCAGCGCACTTGCCAGTAAAAGCACGGAAGCCAAGCCGACCGCCGGCCGGGTATGGGCGGTTTGCTCACGCGGCATACGCCATTCGCTTCGCAATCGAGGAACTCGCGCCTGAGTTGCTTCCGGACGCCTGCCTGGAAGTGAATGCCGAGCAATTCGACAGTGATGGAATTCGCCGCTTGTACGACCACGAAGACTATCCCCTGGCTCGGCGGATAGCGCCCGTTGGACGCACAAGCCAATCAGAGATTCGTTTAAACGTAAGGATGCCACGATGAAATTCCGTCCGCTCCATGATCGCGTTGTCGTCAAGCGTATCGACGCCGAGGCCAAGTCCGCCGGCGGCATCATCATTCCCGACACCGTGCAAGAGAAGCCTTCGCAGGGCGAGATCATTGCCGTCGGCCCAGGCGGCCGCGACGAAAACGGCAAGATCATTCCGATCGACCTCAGCGTCGGCGAGCGCGTGCTGTTCGGCAAATGGTCGGGCACTGAAGTCGTCATCGATGGCCAGGATCTCCTCATCATGAAGGAGAGCGACATCCTGGGCGTGATCGAAGAGATCGTCGCGAAGAAGAAGGCGGCGTAACGCTGCATCATTCCTCTTCCTGAGATGTCGCGCAGCGGCGTTTCGTAGGACGGGGTCAACAAGCTTCAGGCTTATCCGGCGACGTGGCCGGACTGCCGTTTCGTCGGGACGACGAAGGGAAACCGAGATGTCTGCCAAAGAAGTGAAATTCTCCGTCGAAGCGCGCGACGCCATGTTGCGCGGCATCGATACGCTCGCCCACGCGGTGCGGGTGACACTTGGACCCAAGGGCCGCAACGTGGTCCTGGACAAATCGTACGGCGCGCCACGCATCACCAAGGACGGTGTCACCGTCGCCAAGGAAATCGAGCTTGAGGACAAGTTCGAGAACATGGGCGCCCAGATGGTGCGTGAGGTCGCTTCCAGGACCTCCGACCAGGCCGGAGACGGAACGACCACGGCGACCGTGCTCGCTCATGCCATCGTCCGGGAAGGCGCCAAGGCCGTGGCTGCCGGCATGAACCCGATGGACCTCAAGCGCGGCGTCGACCTCGCGGTCGAGGCCGTCGTTGCCGAGCTTCAGAAGAACTCCAAGAAAGTCACTTCGAACGAGGAAATCGCTCAGGTCGGCACCATCTCGGCCAATGGCGACGCGGAGATCGGCCGTTTCATCGCCGACGCGATGAAGCGGGTCGGCAACGAGGGTGTCATCACGGTCGAGGAGGCAAAGTCGCTCGCGACCGAGCTCGAAGTCGTCGAAGGCATGCAGTTCGACCGCGGCTACATTTCTCCCTACTTCATCACCAACGCCGAGAAGATGCGGGTGGAGATGGAGGACCCGTATATTCTGATCTGCGAGAAGAAGCTGTCCGGCCTGCAGGAAATGCTGCCGCTGCTGGAGGCGGTGATGCAGTCAGGCAAGCCGTTGGTCATCATCGCCGAGGACATCGAGGGCGAGGCGCTCGCCACGCTGGTCGTCAACAAGTTGCGCGGCGGCCTCAAGGTCGCGGCGGTCAAGGCGCCGGGCTTCGGCGATCGCCGCAAGGCAATGCTCGAGGACATCGCGATCCTCACCGCCGGTACGATGATCTCGTCGGATCTCGGCATCAAGCTCGAAAACGTGACGATTGCCATGCTCGGTCGCGCCAAGAAGGTGATGATCGACAAGGAAAACACCACGATCGTCAGCGGCGCCGGCAAGAAGACCGACATCCAGGCCCGCATCGTTCAGCTCAAGGCTCAGATCGAGGAGACCACCTCCGACTACGACAAGGAGAAACTGCAGGAGCGGCTGGCCAAGCTTGCTGGCGGCGTCGCGGTGCTCCGGGTCGGCGGCGCGACCGAGGTCGAGGTCAAGGAGCGCAAGGATCGCGTCGACGATGCCATGCACGCGACCCGCGCCGCGGTTGAAGAAGGCATTCTGCCGGGCGGCGGCGTGGCGCTGCTGCGCGCCAGCGAAACGCTGAAGAAGCTCCGCACCCAGAACGACGATCAGCGAACCGGCGTCGAGATCGTGCGCAAGGCGTTGTCCTGGCCGGCGCGTCAGATCGCCCTCAACGCGGGCGACGACGGCTCGATCATCGTCGGCAAGATCCTCGAGAAGGATACGTATGCTTACGGGTACGACGCCCAGTCCGGCGAGTACGTGAACATGGTGTCGAAGGGCATCATCGACCCGACCAAGGTGGTGCGCGCTGCGTTGCAGGGCGCGGCCTCGGTCGCCGGCCTGCTCATCACCACCGAAGCGATGATCGCCGAACTGCCGCGGAAAAACGCCCCGGCGATGCCGGGCGGTGGCGGCGGCATGGGCGGAATGGACTTCTAATCGCGGAAAGAAGAATGGCCCGGATGTGTCCGGGCCATTTTTGCAGGCCGACCGCCGCTCGTACGCTTAAGAGGATGCTCGATGACGTTTTCGTTCGAACCGGCATTGCAGCTTGCGGGAACGCCGTCCGTCCTCGTTCGATCGCTCAACGACGCGGCTGGCGTGCTGCGGCGCTACGCCGGCCACCGGCCGGCGACACGCGACACGATCCTGCACCGCGTCGACAAGGCCTCGACCGAACAAGAAAGCCGCGATGCAGCCACCAGCTTTCGCTGGTGGGCGGAGCAGGAGGGTCTGCTGCTCCAGCCGATCGGATCGACCTAGTTCAGCCTCACGCTTCAACAACGATAACCCAGAGGAGACGTCATGACCAATAGCGATCAAAAGCCCGCTCCCGCCAAGGCGGCGACCGTGTCGATCAACGACAATTTGCCGACCAGCAACCCGTCGCTCAGGACCGTGCTCATCGTGTTCGGCTGCCTGGGGGCAGTCGCCCTGGTCCTGACCTTCCATAAGTCGCTCGGGTTTTAGTTCTGGCCCGCGTCGGTCGGCTTCGGTGATGGTCCGTGCGTGAAGGGCGCGGCCGCTGCGCTATTGTTCCAGCGCGGCGCGTAGCGGCCGGTTGAACGCCAGGATGACCAGTCCGGCAAGGGCTGCGACCCCGGCGATCATCAGGAAGAACGCCGACTTGTCCATGAGCGTCCAGAAGCTGCCGAGCCAGCCTCCTACCAGGTTGCCGATGAAGCTGGTCAAGAACCAAACACCCATCAGCATCGAGACCATGCGCGCGGGCGAAACCTTCGACACCAGCGAAAGCCCGATCGGCGAGAGATAGAGTTCGCCCAGCGTGACGATGGCGAAATAGGCGAACAGCCACATCCAGCTCGCCTGAGGAGCGCCACCGGCCTCCCAGACCGCACCGAGCATGATCAGGTTGGCGAGCGCCACGCCGAAACAGCCCACCGCCATCTTGGTGACCGTCGACGGCTCGCGGCCGCGCGCCGCCTGCCGCGCCCACAGCATCAGCACGAACGGCGTGAACGCGAAGATCATGAACGGGTTGAACGCCTGGAACCAGGTTACCGGGATCTCGCCGTGCCAGATCAGCAGGTTGATGTGCCGGTCGGTGTAGTCGTCGGCCCAGAGCGGGATCGTGTTGCCCTGCTGCTCGTAAGTTGCCCAAAACAGGCTGGTCGGCAGGAACAGCACCAGTAGCGCCAGGATCGAGCGCCACTCGGTGCGGCCAAGCGGGCGCCGGTCGCTCCCTGAGGTCACCACCCGGTCGCGCTCGTCGGCCGGGAGCATCGGCGCTGCGTAGAGATAGACGATCAGCCCGATGGTCATGCCCACACCGGCGGCGCCGAAGCCGTAGTGCCAGCCGACTCCTTCACCCAACGTTCCGCAAACCAGCGGTGCCAGGAAGGCGCCGAGATTGATGCCGACATAGAAGATCGAATAGGCGCGATCGCGGCGCGGATCGCCCGGCGCATAAAGGCCGCCGATCTGCGCGGAGATGTTGGGCTTGAACGCGCCGTTGCCGAAAATCAGAACGAGCAGGGCCAGAAGAAACAGCGACTCGAATGCCATCATGAAATGGCCGATCGCCATGAGCGAGGCGCCGAGCACGACGGTGCGGCGCTGACCAAGCACGCGGTCGGCCAGAAGGCCGCCGATCAGCGGCGTGAGATAAACCAGCGCTGTATAGAGCCCGTAGATGTGCGACGCGAACGGTTGCACCCCGAGCGTACCGAAGATGGATTCATAGAAGCTGCGGAGCGCGCCGAGCCCGATTACGGTGCCGGCGTTGTCGGGTAGCAGGACGAACTTCACCATGTAGAGGACGAGCAGGGAGCGCATCCCGTAATACGAGAAGCGCTCCCACATCTCGGTGGTGAACAGGAAGGTGAGGCCGCGCGGGTGCCCGAACAGCTCGCCGCCCTCTACCGGTCGTTGCGTCTCGGAAATCGCCATGCCCCATCCCGCTGGAATCGTGTCGGCAGTGTGCCGCTTAGGTTCAACGGCCGATAGCCGCCTTTGCCTTGTCGATCACCGATTTCGGGTAGCTGGCAAATTCGGCGAGCAGACGGCCGACGTCTTCCGCGGTTGCGATGTCGATGTCGAGATTGAATTTCTTGGCCTCGGCCAGGAATTCGGGATCTTTCATGGTGGCGAGGAACGCGGCGCGGAGCGCGGCAAGGCGGTCCTTGGCCAGGTTCGGCGAGGCCGCGAACGGCCGGCCCAGGATCGTCTGCTTGAAGTGGAATTCCAGTACCTTCCGGTCGTCGTCCACTTTCACGAAATCGAAGACGTTCTCGATCGGGCCAAACTCGTCGGACAGCTTCGGCCCCATCTGCAGGAACAGCTTGAGTCGTCCGGCCTGCACGTCCGGCAGCCACTGCGCCTTGATCGAGGAGGTGAACAGGCCGCAGGCGCCGTGCACTTCGCCGCGCTGCATCGCGAGGTTGACCTGCTTTTGCCCTTCGTACCCGGAGATGACGCGGATGTTGGCGCCCAGCACGTTCTTCAGCACCAGCGGATGCTGATGGCTGATTGCCGCGGGTCCGGCCGAGCCGAAGATCAGCTCCTTGCCGTCCTTCTTCAGCATGTCGGAGAAGGTCGTGGGCAAGCCCGGCGCCACCCACACCCCGCAGAACGAGATGTCCTGATTCATGCTGCCCAGCCAGCCGAACTTCGTGACATCGAACTTCGCCTGCTCGTTGCCCATCAGCGGCTCGACCGCTGTCGAGGCTGCGAACAGCGCGATGTCGACCGGGTCGCGCGCCGTGAGGTTGTAGACGTGATTGGCGGCGCGCAGCGAGCCCGCGCCCGGCATGTTCTTCGGCACGACGTTCGGATTGCCGGGGATGAAGCGACCGTAGTGCCGGGCCAGCGTCCGGCCGTAGGTGTCGTAGCCGCCGCCGGGCCCATAGCCGATCTGGATGGAGACCGTCTCGCCGCGGAAGTCGGCCTGCGCCTGCGCCGCGGCGGGTGCGAGATAGAGCGGTAGCGTCACGGCGCCGATCAGTGCGCAACGCAAAGTGCTCAAGGTGCGGCCGGCAAGCGTCATGGCAGGGTCCAAGGGGCGTGTGTCGTTTTGGATGCTATCCGGATTTTGGAGGCGCTGGTAGACTTGAGCCAATTGCCTGTCGCGCGACCAGAGAACGCAGGCTTGAACGCTGGCTTGGGAGGATCACGTCCATGCAACCGAAGGGCATTTCCCGCATCTCGGCCGGCGTTGCCGTTGCGCTTGCCGTCATCGCCGGTTCCGTTTCGGCACAGGCGCAAGATGACGCGGCGAACTTTCCCAACAAGCCGATCCGCGTGATCGTCCCGTTCGCGGCCGGCGGCGGCAATGACATTTTTGCGCGCCTGGTCGGCAACAAGCTGTCGGAAATTCTGGGTCAGCAGTTGGTGATCGAGAACCGGCCGGCGGCCGGCGGACGTCCGGCGGCCGAGTTCGTCTCCAATCAGCCCGCCGACGGCTACACCCTGTTCGTCGGCGCGAGCGGCGTGATGTCGATTGCCTCCGCGGTCTATCCGAAGCTCGCTTATCATCCGACCAAGAGCTTCATTCCGCTGTCGATGATCGCGAATTTTCCGCTGATCCTGGTCAGCCCGGTCGAGAACCCGTCAAAGACGGTGCCGGAGCTCATCGCGTTCGCGAAGGCCAATCCCGACAAGGCGAACTACGGCACCACGTCGCCGGCGTTCACGATCTCGACCGAGCTCTTGAAGCTCAAGACCGGGATGCCCGGCGTCGCGATCCCGCTCAAGAGCAGCAACGAGATGATCCTATGCGTGATGCAGCAGCAGTGCCTGCTGTCGATCTCGGACGGCCCGCCGGCGATTCCGCAGATCAGCGCCGGCAAGGTGCGCGCGTTGGCGGTCACCGGCTCCGATCGTTCGCCACAGCTTCCGGACGTGCCGAGCATGGCCGAGGCCGGCTTGCCGGAGGTCAACACCAAGCTATGGTCGGGATTCTTCGCGCCGGCGAAGACTCCGCCGGCGATCGCGGCGAAGCTCGAGGCGGCGCTGCGCAAGGCCATCACCGATCCGGGCGTGTCGGCAAAGCTGCGCGAAATGGCGGTGACCCCCGGCGGCACCGCGTCGGCCGACTTCCGCAAGATGATCGACGCCGACATCCAGAATTACGTCGACGTGGTCAAGGCGGCGAACCTGAAGTTCGAGTAGCACGCGGCAAACAGAAAACGGCCGCCGGTTCTTCGCCGGCGGCCGTGCCTTTTTATGCGAACGCCTTAATCCAACGGTTCGAGCTTGATCAGGGCCGCGCCGTGATTGTTGCCGATCCAGAACGTCGGCGGCGAGGTGTTGTTGTCGACAAACACCCGCCGGATGTTGGTGGAGCGCGGCAGCGGATATTCGGTTACTTCGCCACTCTCGGCACTGATGCGCAGAACCCGATCGGCATTCATGCCGCCGGTCCACAAATTGCCGAGCTTGTCCTGGGTAGCGTCATAGGGCGCAAAGAACCTGCCGGGAACCGGCCATTCCTTGAACTGCTTGGTGTTGGTGTCGAACATGCCGACGCGCTCACCGGCAAACTCGGCAAACCAGACCCGGCCCTGGTCGTCGATACGGCCGCGCCGCGGCCGCGACCTCGGCGTGAGTGTCGGATAGAGCGTGATCTTGCCGCTCTGGGCATCGATCGTGCCGACATGCTCGCCGCCGTAGTTGAGGAACCAGGCGTTGTTCTGCTTGTCGGAGAATACGCCGTAAGGCGAACCGCCGCTGTTCGCAAACGGTTCGAACAACTCGGTCTGGCCGGTGGTCATGTCCATCCGGTAGATGCCGCGGCGGGCAGGGTCCTGCAGCCAGATGCGATTGTCGACGGTCCAGTTCTGCACGCCGACCATGGCCTGCTGGGAATCGTCCTTGAGCATGTTCGGCGGCAGCTGGACCATTTGGAAGGTTTCGGTCTTGCGGTCGAACTTCGCCGCGCCGGCCTGGAACATCAGTCCGAGCCACAGATTGCCCTGCGGATCGGGCTGCAGATCAAGCGCGCCGGTCGGCCAGCCGGACCGTTGCAGCGGCACGGGGTAGGCTTTGTGGGCAAGCGTCTTGGTGTCGAACCGGCCGAGCATCTGACCGCTGAAGTCGCTGTGCCAGACGATGCCGTCGGCGTCGACGATCACATCATGCGGTTGGATGGTCGGGTCCGGGAGGTCGTACTCGGTGATGACGACACGCGTGCCGGAGCCGCTCGCGCGCGGCACCGTCTTGAGCTCCCAGCTCCGTTCACCGGAACTCAGATTGATGCTGGCAAGGTATTCAGCAACCTTTTCCGCGTTGGGCACGAAGCGGTTGATATCGCGCGCTTCGGTGCGGACCTGCGGCTTCAAGAAGAAGCTGTTGTTGGAATAGGTCGCCATCCGGTGGATGACCTGCATGAACGCCGCGGCGTCATGCTTGGATTCGATGATCCGTTCGAGAGTGTGGCAACTGACGCAGCCGTTCAGCGGGCGCTTCTGCGCCTCGGTTCCGGGAACGCTGTTCAGCCATTCGAGGTTGGTAAGCTGGGCCGCCAAATTCTTCGTCTTGATCAGCTTGAGGTCGAGATTGATCGGTGCGCTTGCAAGCGTCACCGAGGAGGGGCCGGTGAGATCGTAACCGCTCGCCTTGATGGTCAGCGCATAGGTCCCGGGCCGCAACTTGGTGGCCGGGAAGCTGAACTCGCCTTTGTCGTTGCTGACGACGCTGACGGTGACGATGCCCTGCTTGGCGCTGACGACCACGCCTTCCATCAGGCCTTCCTCAACCGAGGAGACCTTGCCGGTGAGCGCCGCCGGCGCGGCGGTCTGAGCATATGAAGGAGTACCGGCGTAGCCCAGCACGAGGGCGCAAACGACGGCGAACAGCGTCCTGAAGCGCATCGACACCTCCCTGAACAATTTTTTAGCGAACGCTTTTGCGGTCGCCTGTTGTTTTCGCGGCATTGCCGCTCGCGAAGCTCCCGAACTTATCGCATTCAAGCCGGATTCGATAGGTACGCGTGCGTCTTCTCAACGATGTGCGCAAGGCGCACTTATGGCTCATGCGGAGGGGGGCGTTCCTGCAACTAGTTCGTTCCGCCGATCGCGGCGCGCAGCGTGTCGATCACCGACGGCGATACGCCGGCGAGGTCGCGAATGATCGACTGGCCGCGCGGCACCGCGACGTAGCTGTACGGGACGCCGTTCCGTTTCACCGTCTCCGCGACGAAATCGGCGTCCTGGGTTGCGCGCTCGAACCCGATGCGCAGCGCTTCAAGCGCGGCCGGTGGCGCCTTGGGCGCGGCGAGCGCAATGTAGGCCAGTTCGCCGACCTGGTTGGTCAGCCAATTGAAGGCGTCCCAGTCCTTGCCGGCGGGAAGCTTGCCGTGGATCTCCTTGTAGAGGTCGGGATAGGCCGGCATCTCGGTGACGAGTGCGCTGCGCTGGTAGTTGCCGCTGGCGTCGACCGGCACCAGGTAGCTGATCCCGAGCCCTTCGCCCGACCTGACGAAAGCACCGCTGCGGGTGCGGAACGTGCCGATGCTGGTGTTGTGGAAATGGACCTCGCTGCGCTGCATCGCGAGGAAGATGTCGGCGCCGCCGCGATAACCCACCACGGGCTTGTATTTGACACCGAGTACTTTGAGCGAGAGCTGCCCCAACGTGCCGCTGAAGTCGGAATTGCTGAGCGCGCCGACCATGACGGTATCGGCCTTCATGACGTCGGCGGGCTTCTTGGCGCCGCCGGGCACGACATCGGCGCGCATATAGTTCACGCGGATATCGCCGATCCCGCCGACATAGTCGAACTGGTCGTAACGCGCCCGCATCGACGGATCGCCCAACGCCTGCGCCAGCGGATGGAAGGTGTTGAACACGATGGTCAGGCCGTCTGGAGCGGCGCGTTCATAGGTGTAGTTGGCGGCGACCGAGCCGCCGGCGCCGGTCATGTTCTGGACCACCACCGTCGGATTGCCAGGGATATGCTTGCGCAGTTGCGCCGAAAAGCTGCGCACAAACACGTCAGCGGAACCGCCGGCCTCGAGCCCGACAATGACCCGCAACGTCTTGCCGGCGAAATAATCGCCGGTTTGCGCTGCGGCCGGCGGGGACAACGCCCCGGCGATCAGCGTCAGGCAGGCGATCGAACGCGTGCAAGCGGTCCGCATGGTCTCCTCCCGTCGGCTTTTGCCGGTCAGGATGTGGCATTTCATGCCGCGCGGCAAGGATGCGGCGGCGATTGCTGTCAGGGCAGGCTTGTTGTCGAGGCAGGACATCCCGATCGGCCTGTGACAGAGTTGTCGCATCCGAAGAGAGCGAGTCATGCCGTCACCAATCGTCGCTGCCTGAAGGGAAGGGCTATGTTCAACGCTGCCAAGACTTGTACCACCAAAGCCTGCTTCGCCGCGATCCTGCTGGTGGCCGGTGCGACGACGCCGTCGCAAGCGCAGCACGATGAACAGGTCATGGCGCAGGCGCAGAAACAGCAGCAGCCGTTGCTCAAGACCATGGAAGAGCTGGTCTCGATCGAGTCCGGCAGTCGCGACATCGAAGGGCTCGACCGGATCGCCAAGCTGATTGCCGGCCGGCTCCAGGAGTTGGGCGGCCAGGTCGAACTGGTCGAGCCCGCCTACGTCTACAAGATGGAGGACACGCCCGACCAGATCGGCAAGATCGTGCGCGCGACCTTCACCGGCACCGGGACCAGGAAGATCCTGCTACTGGCACATATGGATACTGTCTATCCGCGCGGGATGCTGGCGAAGCAGCCGTTCCTCATCAAGAACGGCCGCGCCTATGGCGTCGGTATCGCCGACGACAAGCAGGGCATCGCGGTCATCATCCACGCCATCGCGATGCTGCGCGCCATGAATTTCCACGACTACGGCACGCTGACCGTGCTGATCAATGCCGACGAGGAGATCAGCTCGCCCGGTTCGCGGAGCTTGATCACGAAGCTGGGCGCCGAGCACGACGTCGTGCTCTCGTTCGAGGCCTCGTTCACGACCAACGACAAGGTCGCGCTCGCGACCGCTGGCATCGCCTCGGTCACGCTGAACGTGGAGGGCAGGGCAGCCCATGCCGGCCAGGCGCCGGAGCGCGGGATCAATGCGCTGTACGAGCTGACGCACCAGATCTTGCAGATGCGCGACCTCTCCGATCCCGCGACCGGGGTCAAGATGAACTGGACGGTCGCGCGCGCCGGGCGCGTCCGCAACATGATCCCGCCCGATGCACAGGGCATTGCCGACGTGCGTGTGCTGCGGGTCGCCGACTATGACGGCATCGAGCGCAAGGTGCGCGAGCGGGTGAAGAACCAGCTCCTGCCGGAAGCCAAGGTCGAGCTGATCTTCGAACGGCGCCGGCCGCCGCTGGAAGCAACCGACGCCTCGCGCGCGCTCGGCCAGCATGCGCAGCATATCTACGGCGAACTGGGGAAGACGCTGGAGGTCGATCCGGTCGCGGAAGGCGGCGGCACCGATGCCGCGTTCGCGTCGCTGAAGACCAAGGCGCCGGTGATCGAGCGCCTGGGCCTTCAGGGCTTCGGTGCGCACTCGATCGAGGCCGAGTACGTGCTGATCGCGTCGATCGAGCCGCGGCTTTATCTCACCACGCGCCTGATCATGGACGCGTCGCGGGGCAAGGCGCCGGGTGTGGGGCGATAAGGCGCGGCGCCGCCACGCCTGACGTCACACGTCCAACAAATCCTCGCTCGCGAATTCCGCGCGCTCCTGGATGAAGTCGAACCGCGCTTCCGGCTTGTTGCCCATCAGCCGCTCGACAGAGCTGTCGGTGGCCTTGCGGTCGTCCTCCACGACCTTGACCCGCAGCAGCGTGCGCTTCTTCGGGTCCATGGTGGTTTCCTTGAGCTGCGCGGCCATCATCTCGCCCAGCCCCTTGAACCGGCCGATCTCGACCTTGGCATTGGCGTGGAATTCCTTCTTCAGGATTTCCGCCTTGTGCTTGTCGTCGCGCGCGTAAAAATTCTTGCCGCCGTGCGAGAGCCGATAGAGCGGCGGCACCGCGAGATAGAGGTGACCGTTGTCGATCAGCTTCGGCATCTGCCGGTAGAAGAAGGTGATCAGCAGCGACGCGATGTGGGCGCCGTCAACGTCGGCGTCGGTCATCACGATCACGCGGCCGTAGCGCAGGTCCTGCTCGCGGAAATGCGCGCCGGTGCCGCAGCCGAGCGCCTGCACCAGATCGGAGAGCTGCTGGTTCTGCGCGAGCTTGTCGCGGGTGGCGGAGGCGACGTTGAGGATCTTGCCGCGCAGCGGCAGCACCGCCTGGGTGGCGCGATCGCGCGCCTGCTTGGCGGAGCCGCCCGCGGAGTCGCCTTCGACGATGAAGAGCTCGGCGCCGTCCGCGGCCGCCTGGGTGCAGTCGGCGAGCTTGCCGGGGAGGCGAAGCTTCTTCACCGCCGTCTTGCGGGATATCTCCTTCTCCTGCCGCCGGCGCAGGCGCTCGTCGGCGCGCTCGATCACGAAATCGAGCAGCCTGTTGGCTTGCGTCTGATTGCCGGCGAGCCAGTGATCGAACGAGTCCTTGATCGCGCTCTCGACGATGCGGGTGGCTTCGTTGGTCGCGAGGCGGTCCTTGGTCTGGCCCTGGAATTCCGGCTCGCGGATGAACACCGAGAGCATGCAGGTGGCGCCCGCCATCACGTCGTCGCTGGTGATCGCCGCCGCGCGCTTGCTCTGGTTGGTGCGCTCGGCGTGGTCCTTGATGCTCTTGGTGAGCGCGCTGCGCAGCCCCGACTCGTGGGTGCCGCCGTCCGGCGTCGGGATGGTGTTGCAGTACGACGATACGAACGGATCAATGTCGGCTACGAAGCCGATCGCCCATTCGACGGTGCCGTGGCCGCTCTTCTTCTCGGACTTGCCGGCGAAGATATCGGGATGCACCAGCGTCGCGCCGTTGATGGTCGCCTTGAGATAGTCCTCGAGCCCGTTCTCGAAGTGGAACACCGCCTCCGGCGGCACCTCTTCGGCATTGCCGATGAGCGAGGGATCGCAATGCCAGCGGATTTCCGCGCCGCCGAACAGGTAGGCCTTGGCGCGCGTCATCTTGAACAGGCGCAGCGCGTTGAACTCCGCCTTCTCGCCGAAAATCTCCGGATCGGGCTTGAAACGGATCTTGGTGCCGCGGCGGTTGTTGACCTTGCCGAGCTTCTGTAGCGTGTTCTTTGGCTTGCCGCGGACGTAGATCTGCGAATAGAGCTGGCCGCCGCGGGCGACCTCGATCTCCAGGCGTTCGGACAACGCATTGGTGACGGACACGCCGACGCCGTGCAGACCGCCGGACGTGTCGTACACCTCGGAATTGAACTTTCCGCCCGCGTGCAGGACGGTCATGATCACTTCGAGCGCGGACTTGTTCTTGAACTTCGGATGCGGGTCGACCGGCATGCCGCGGCCGTTATCGGTCACGGTGACGAAACCTTCCTTGTCGAGTTCGACCTTGATGAAGTTGGCGTGGCCGGCGACCACCTCGTCCATCGAGTTGTCGATGACTTCCGCAAACAGGTGGTGCATCGCCTTTTCGTCGGTGCCGCCGATATACATGCCGGGCCGGCGTCGCACCGGTTCCAGCCCTTCGAGCACCTCGATGTGGCTCGCGGTGTAATTGTCCTCGGCGCTGCCGCCTGAGGGGCGCGCGGCGCGGGTCGGTTTGCCTCGGCCCGGCGCGGCGCGCCCGGTGGGGCCATCGAACAGGTCACGGGCGGCGGGTTTTTTTGCTGCTTTTGCCATACGGGTACGGGTTCCGGCTCTAACGAATCAATCCGTTCAACTATGCCACGGGAGTGGCTGGATCGTGATCTTCGAAGCGAGGTTGTATCGTGATCTCCGAAGCTAGGTAGTCCGGGGCTGGTATTGGAGGGCAGGGCACGATTAAATGCGCGCCCGCCAGGACCGCCCGCCAAATGTTCGAGAGAATCGAAGGTTACGCCAACCTCATCATCGAATTCGTTAAGGCGCACGAGGGGTGGGCGCCCCTCGTGGTCTTTCTGCTGGCGTTCGGGGAATCGCTCGCGTTCATCTCGCTGCTGTTGCCGGCCTGGGCGGCGCTGATCGGCATCGGCGCGCTGATCATGGCGGGCGGCATCAATTTCTGGCCGATCTGGATCGCCGCCTCGTTCGGCGCGGCCATGGGCGACTGGCTCTCCTACTGGATCGGCAGGAAGCTCGAACACACGGTGCAGCACATCTGGCCGTTGTCGCGGCACCCCGATCTCATCCCGAAGGGCGAGGCCTTCATCAAGAAATGGGGCGTGCTCGGCATTTTCATCGGGCGCTTCTTCGGGCCGCTGCGCGCCTCGGTGCCGCTGATCGCCGGCATGTTCGAGATGCCGTTCTGGCGTTTCCAGTTCGCGAACTTCTCGTCGGCCTTCGTATGGGCCGCGGTGCTGCTGACCACCGGCGACATCGCCGGCAAAGCCATCAAGTGGTTGTGGGGGTAAGTTGACAAGCCCGCGAGAAGTTCGGGCGCAAACGACAAAAAATTGCACAGGGATGGAGAGCAATCATGCGTCTGAACCGCGGGTTTCTCCTTGCCGCCGTTGGCTTCGGTGTGAGCCTGGGCGTGATCTTGGGCGGCGAACTTCCGGCCGGTGCGCAGAACTATCCTGACAAGCCGATCAGGGTGATCGTGCCGTCCGCGCCCGGTGGCCCGACCGATGTGCCGGCTCGGCTCGCATCCCAGATTCTCCAGCCCAGGCTTGGACAGCCGATCGTGGTCGAGAACCGGCCGGGAGCGGCGGGCTCGCTCGGCACGCGCGCGGTGGCGGCATCGCCGCCGGACGGCTACACGCTGCTCGCCGGCAACACCAGCGTGCTCGCGGTGTATCCATCGGTCTCCGCCAACGCCGGTTACGATCCGGCGAAGGATTTTGCGGCTGTCGCCAAGGTATCCGAGAGCTACCAGATCCTGGTCGTGCATCCGTCGTCGCCCTGGCGCACAGTGAAAGAGCTGATCGAGCACGCCAAGAAGAATCCCGGCAAGCTCAACTATGGCCACACCGGCGCCGGCGGTTTGCCGCATCTGACCAGCGAGCTGTTCCTGCTGCGGGCCGGCGTCAGCATGCAGGGCGTGCCGTTCCGCAGCGGCGGCGAGGCGACGACCGCTGTGCTCAACCAGACTGTGCAGCTGACCTTCGAGAGCATCACGATCCTGCTGCCGCTGATCCGTGACGGGAAGCTCCGCGCGCTCGCGATCACCAGCCGCGAACGCACGCCGTTGGCGCCCGACCTGCCCACCATGGTCGAGGCCGGCGTGCCGGACTACGAGGTGACGACCTTCAATGGCATCCTGGCGCCGGCCGGGACACCCGATGCCATCGTGAAAAGATTGAACGCGGCGATGAACGAGGGACTCGCAACGGCCGAGGTCAAGGATCTCATTGCAAAACTTGGCGCGGTATCGCCGCTCGGGTCGCCGGAGCAATTCGGCGAGTTCATTACGGCCCAGATCACCAAATGGCGCGGCGTCGCGAAGGCGTCGAACATAAAAATCGATTGAGCCTGGGGTTTGGCTTTCCGATGATCCCGCACCACATGTTCGGAGTCCGCAGAACAGCCATATTCCGGAGGGCAGCTATGGGATTGGCTTGCCGCATTGGCGCATTCCTGATCGCCGCAAGCGCGGGCGCGCTGCTCGATGCCGCTCCTGCCGCCGCGGTCGATCCCCTGAATCCGTCGGTGCCGTGCAGCGTTTTTGATGGAGCCCCATGTACGCCGTCGTTCTGCGGCGTGTTCGATCCCTGGCCGTGCGTGCCGTCGCTGCCGTCGTTCGGGCAGGTGCAGCAATTGACGCTTCACAGCCGCAACGCTCATCCGGCTCGTGCGCCGGAAGGACCGGTCAATTCCATACGCGAGCTCTTTCGGGCGTTGCGCGGATGCTGGGAGCCGCCGCCTGTCGATGAATCTTTCCGCGGGATGGAAATGTCGGTGCGGTTCAGTCTCAAACGAACCGGCGAGCTCCTCGGTCCTCCACGGGTGACCTACACGAGTAGCGAAGCCAGTCCCGAGGCGAGGGATAGCTACCGCCGCGCCGTCGACGCCGCGCTCGAGCGCTGCACGCCGATGCCGCTCAGCAAGGAGATGGGCGGCGCCGTCGCCGGTCGCCCGATCGTCATCCGCTTTGTCGATGATCGCGATGAGCGCTAGCGGGGCAGAGCCCCGCCGCGCATTTTCGTTACTGTCCGCGCCACTGCCGGATCAGCGCGCCGACGATGTTGGAGTAGTCGTCGGTCCAAACCCGCTGACGCGGATTGGGGCGCTGCACCTCCCAGTATTGCGACTTCGCCAGCGGGCCGAAGTCCTCGTCCTTGCGGGCGCTGGCCGTCACCGTTCCGAGGAACTTGTAGTCGGTGTCGTCCTCAGTGACGTCGCCGCTCTCGCTGATACGGGTGACCATATCGTTGGCGGCGGCGATGCCGGTGACCACCGATCCGAGCTCGAGGTGGCGGTTGGAGATGTGGATCAGCACGATGCCTTGCGGCGAGAGCTTGCGCTTGTAGATTTCCATCGCCTCTTTGGTCAGCAGATGGATCGGGATCGCGTCGGAGGTGAACGCGTCGACCACGATCAGGTCGTAAGCGCCGTCCGGGGCGTCGGCGAGAGTGAGCCGTGCGTCGCCCATGACGATCGGCACGTCCTTTCCGCATTCCTTGAGGAAGGTGAAGTAGCCCATGTCACGGGACAGACGCACCATCATCGCGTCGATCTCGTAGTAGGTGGCCTTGTCGCCATCCTTCGAACGGCAGATCAGGCTGCCGGTGCCGAGGCCGATGACTGCATAGTTGATCGGTCCACCTTTCACCGCCTTGGCGGCATCCATGCCCTGTGCGATGGCGGAGCCGTCGTAATAGTACATCGTCGGCTCGGGGCGGCCGGTGACCGGTTTTCCCTGCTTGTCGAGGATGCGCTGCCCACCATGCAGGGTGGTGCCGTGCGACAGTGTCCGGAAGCTCCGGTTCGCGGTCTCGTTGACCTTCATCACGCCGAAGAAGCTGCGCAGCGTCAACGTGGTGTTGCCTTCGACCACGAAGTGGTGGGCCAGCAGCACAGTGGCGATGATGGCGGCGAACGGCACCGGGTAGCGCCAGAACAAGACCGTCAGGATCAGCAGGCCGCCGAGCATCCCGTTGTACCAATCGAGGGTAATGTCCTGCTCGAACTGGCGGAACAGCACCAGTCCGATCACCGCGAGGAAGATGGAGCCGAACACCATGGCCTGCTGCCAGGGCGTCTTCGGCCAGGTCAGGCCCGGACGGCAGAGGACCGCGAGCGTCAGCAGGATCGGGTACTCCGCGATCCAGTTGAACACGTACGGCGCGACGAGGCCGGCCGAGATGCCGCCGATCATGCCGCCGAACGACATCCACATATAGAACGAGGTCAGGTAGCGCGCCGGCGGCCGCCGTTGCGCGAGCTCGCCGTGGCACATCAGCGTCAGGACGAAGAATACGACGAGATGGACGGCGATCACGCCGACGATATTGCGGATCGGCTCGTAAACAACGACCGCGACCAGCGCCAGGATGAAGACCGGCTGAACCTCGACCACCAGCCAATGCGGAATGATCGGGTTGCGCGAGAACACGATCACGAAGGTGAGGAGGTAGAGCGCGAGCGGAATCACCCAGAGCAACGGCACCGCGGCGACGTCGGTCGAAATGTGCGCGGTCACCGCGACCAGAAGGCCCGACGGCACGGCCGCGAGGAAGATCCAGCGTACGACGTTGCCCCAGGTCGGTGGCGCTTCTTCCGCCGCGCTCGACTTCGTCCCGGTGGCGGGCGCAGCCGTCGGTGCTTTGTCGGGCGACTGCCACAGGAGATAGCCGCAGCCGGCGATCAGCAGGATGAGCACGATGAACCCCGCCGCCCACACCCAGGTCTGCGTGGTGAGCGTGATGAGCGGCTCGATCAGGATCGGATACGACAGCAGCGCGAGGAAGCTGCCGACGTTGCTGGCGGCGTAGAGGAAGTACGGATCGCTCGCCGACGGATGATCGGTGCGCGCGAACCATGCCTGCAGCAACGGCGCGTTGGCCGCGAGCGAGAAGAAGGGCAGCCCGATGGACACTGCGAACAGACCGAGCAGCCACAGCGCTTCGCCTTCGACAGGCGGCCGTCCCCAGCTTGTCGCGATCGACAATGGCAGCCAGAAGCAGGCAATCACCAGCAGGCCGAGATGGATCATGACCGAGCGGCGGCCGGGCGCGTAGCGCGTCAGCAGATGCGCGTAGCAGTATCCTGCCAGCAGCGCGGCCTGGAAGAACACCATGGCTACCGACCACACGCCCGGTGCGCCACCGAGTCGCGGCAGCACCAGTTTGGTGAACATCGGTTGCACTGCGAACAGCAGGGCCGCACTCAAGAAGATGGACGCGGTGAAGACCACCAGAAGCTGGGTCATCCGCGAGGCTTGATCTTGGGTGGCAGGGGTCGTCGGAACGTCAGAATTGCTTGTCATGATGGGTCACTTATCCGCCGCGGTGCGGGCGCTGGCAAGCCGGGAATAGTTGTCTCGGCAGGATGTTGGTACTGCGACGCCCCGGCACCCGTGGTATCCTATTCGATACCGGCGGCTCAAGCCGGGTCGCGCTCAAAAAAGAGCGATCATTCCTGGAGGAAATGTCCCATGACCGCATTGACTCGCCGTACCGTGCTGAGCGGAGCCGTGGCCGCTGGCGCCGCTACATTAACGCCCGCTCTGTCGTCGCCCGCGCAGGCCGCCGCGCCGCTCTCCGGCCAGCAGGCCGCGGGCTGGTACCGCTACAAAGTCGGCGACATCGAGGTGACGGTGGCGACCGATGGCGTGAACCGGTTCAAGTTCCCGGACGGCTTCATCACCAACCAGGGCCGCGATCAGATCAATGCCGCGCTGGCCGCGATCTATGCGCAGCCGGGCCCCGACATGGTCGCGATCCCGTATTGCCCCTGCGCGGTGAACACCGGCTCGCGGCTGGTCGTCATCGACACCGGCACCGGCGAGGCCAACTTCAAGAACAGCAAGGGTTCCGCTGGGCAGTTCCACGGCAACCTGAAGGCGGCCGGCATCGACCGCAATCAGGTCGACGTCGTCGTCATCTCCCACATCCACGGCGACCACATCAACGGATTGCTGACGCCCGACAACAAGCCCGCGTTCCCGAACGCCGAGATCATGGTGCCGGCGCCGGAGTGGAAATTTTTCACCGACGACGGTGAGATGAGCCGGCAGACCAGCGATCGCATGAAAGCTGTGTTCGCAGGCTTCCGCCGTGTGTTCGACGCGCTCGGCCGCAAGGTCACGCAGTACGAAGGCGGCAAAGAGATCGTGCCGGGTATCACCGCGGTCTCGACTCCCGGACATACGCCCGGGCACATGTCGCACATCGTCTCGTCGGGCAACAGCAAGGTCTACATCCAGGCGGACGTCACCAATCTGCCGATCTTCGTGCGCAATCCCGGCTGGCACCTGATGTTCGATCAGGATGCCAAGATGGCGGAAGAGACGCGTCGCAAGGTCTACGACATGCTGGTGGCCGAGAAGATGATGGTGCAGGGCTTCCACTATCCGTTCCCGGCGCTGGCTCACATCGAGAAGAGCGGATCGGGCTATCGCGAGATCATGGTGCCGTGGAACCCGGTGCTTTGAGACCTTGATGCTCAATGAGCGACGGAAGGCCGAGAACCGCGATCAGCGGCCGGCCTTTCGGCGAGTCTCAAGGGAGGCTAGTCACGAGGGAGGAATGCCATGACTAAGCAGATGTCGCGTCGCGCTGCGCTTGTTGGAGCGGCCGCCGCGTCATTGTTGCCGCTGGCCTCGAGTTCGACCCGGGCGGCCACGCCGCTTTCCGGCCAGCAAGCGCCGGGCTGGTACCGCTACAAGGTCGGAAGCTTCGAGGTGACGGTCGCCACCGATGGCGTCAACCGGTTCAAGATGGCGAACGATCACGTCAGCAACCGCCCGCTGAGCGATGTCAGCGCCGGTCAGGTCGCCGCGCATCAAGACCCGAACATGATGACGACGCCGTACAACCCGATCGTGGTCAACACCGGCTCGCGGCTGGTGCTGATCGATACCGGGGGCGGCGAAGCGACGTTCAAGAGCAGCAAGGGGATGGCCGGCCAACTCATGATGAACCTGGGCGCCGCGGGCATCGACGCCAATGCGATCGATGCCGTGATCATCTCGCATTACCACGGCGATCACATCAACGGCCTCTTGAACGCCAGCAACGGACTCGCGTTCCCCAATGCCGAGATTCTGGTGCCGGCGGCCGAGCACAAATTCTTCATGGACGATGGCGAGATGAGCCGCGCGCCGGCGGGTCGCATGCAGACCGTGTTCAAGAATGCGCGACGCGTGCTGACGCCGGATGTACTCAAGCGCATCAAGCCCTACGACGCCGGCAAGGAGATCGTGGCGGGCATCACCTCGGTCGAAAGCCATGGGCATTCGTGGGGCCACAACTCGCACATCGTCGCGTCGGGCAATGACAAGGTGTTCGTGCAGGCCGACGTGACCCACGTGCCGTGGCTGTTCGCGCGCAACCCGGATTGGCACGCCTTCTACGACCAGGACGGCCCCAAGGCGGAAGCCACGCGCCGGCGCATCTACGACATGCTGGTGGCCGAGAAGATGATGGTGCAGGGCTTCCACTATCCGTTCCCCGGCATCGCCTATGTCGAAAAGGCGGGCAACGGCTATCGCGAGATTTCGGTGCCGTGGAGCCCGGTGCTTTGAGACACGACGCTTCGGCAGCGACGACGCTTCGACAGCGACGGAAGGCCGCCACCCGGGATCGGTGGGCGGCCTTTTCGCAACAGCGCCATGTCGCTAACATCGAGAATTAAAATGCGGTGCTGCTTCAAACGCGCGCGCCCCGCTCAAACCGCTACGAGGGAGAAATGCCATGACTGAACAGATGTCCCGCCGCGCCGCGCTTGCTGGAGCGGCTGCCGCGTCGCTGCTGCCGCTGGCCTCGGGTCCGGCCGAGGCGGCCGCCCCGATCAGCGGAGGCAGGGCACCCGGCTGGTATCGCTACAAGGTCGGCGACATCGAGGTGACGGTGGCGACCGACGGCGCGCGCGCGTTCGACCTGACACCGGGGTATGTGACCAATGCTCCGATCGAGGATGTCAGGAAGGCCCTGGCATCGGCCTATATGCCGCCCAACCGGATGATCCACCACTATGCGCCGATCGTGCTCAATACCGGCGGCAAGCTCGTCGTCATCGATACCGGCGGCGGCCCCGGCGCTTACAAGCAGACCAAGGGCGAACTCGGCCAGTTCGTGGAAAATCTTGCCGCTTCGGGCATCGATGCCAAGTCGATCGACATGGTGGTCATTTCGCATTTTCACGGCGATCACGTGAACGGCCTGGTTGATTCCGCCAACAAGCTGGCGTTCCCGAACGCCGAAGTGCTGGTGCCGGAAGTCGAATGGAAGTTCTGGATGGACGACGGCGAGATGAGCCGCGCGTCTGCCGGGCGCATGGCGGACCTGTTCAAGAACAACCGGCGGATATTCGATGCGCTCGGCCGTAAGGTTACGCCTTACGGCTGGGGCAAGGAGATCGCGCCCGGAATCCTGCCGCTGGCGACCACCGGCCATTCGATCGGGCACACGTCCTATGTGGTGTCATCAGGAAAGAACACGATTTATGTGCAGTCCGACGTGACCAACAATCCGGACCTGTTCGCGCGCCATCCCGATTGGGGTGGGTCGTTTGACCAGGACCCGAATGCCGCCGTCGCGACCCGCCGTAAGGTCTACGACATGCTGGTTGCCGAGAAACTGCTGGTGCAGGGTTTCCACTATCCGTTCCCGGGCCTCGGTCGCGTCGAGAAGGCGGATACTGGCTACCGTGTCGTTCCGGCGCCGTGGCACCCGACGATTTGAAGTTATGCTCGTTGAAGATGCGGTGGCTGCTAGATGCCGGCGGCCACCGTCGCACTTACTTCGCCCGCTTGGAAACGCCTACTTCGCCTGCTTGGAGTAGGCGTCTTTGTTCCGGTTTGCGTAGGCGTCCATGAACGCCTTGGTCGCCCGATTGTTCGACACGGCGGCGCGGACGTCGTCTTTGAGCGTCGGGCCGGTCAGGTATTCCGGAACGTCGCCCATCAGCTTGTTTGCCGCCGCGATATAGGCCTTGTCGGCGGCGACCTTCACGATCGCCGCGCGCAGCGCATCGGCGGCTTCGCGCGGGGAGCCCGGCGGCAACGTCAGCATCCGGTACATGGTGCCATTGATCAGCAGCTGCGACTTGTACGCCTCCCATAGCTCTCCGCTCGGCATCGTGCCCTTGATTGATCGGTAGAACTCGTGGAACGGCAGGATCGCGCGGTCCTTGACGGCGGCCGGGACGCTGAAATCCTTACCGTCGAAGCCGGGGTCGTAGTACACGGGGATCAGCTTGCCCGCCTTTATCTCCGGCGCGATCTTCATCTGATAGAGCGGCTGCGAGTCGGCGTAGAAGTTGATCTCGCCGCGCAGCAGCGCGCTGAACCCTTCCGCGCTGGAATTGTAGCTCGTTACGTAGCTGTAGCGCGCACCGAGCATGTCGAGCGTGAGCCGCATCGCCATGTCCTTGGGCTGCCGCGGGCCAAGTCCACCGACGACGATATTCTCGCCTCTGACGACGTCAGCGGCGCTCTTCATGCCCGGCCACACATCGGTGCGCATGACGTGGATGCGGGTGCTCGGCATCGCGGCGATGAAGTCGTAGGTGAGGAAGTCGACGTTGAAGCGTTCGGGGATGCTGACGTAGCGCTGGGTCGCGCCGGTGAAGTAACCGAGCATCGTGCCGTCGCGCGATGCGACTTCGCCGAGATATTTGGTTGCGACCATACCGGCCGCGCCGGCCATGTTCTTTAAGTTGATCCGCGGATTGCCGGCGATGTGACGGCCGAGATAACGCGACAGCAGGCGTGCTTCAATATCGGTCGGGCCACCGGCATCGTAATTGACGAGGATCGTGAGCTGCTTGCCGGCGTAGAACGGTTGCTGGGCGTTGGCAGCGTTGCAGCAGAATGCGAGCGCGGCGATGGTCAAGCAACGGCGTGTCAGCATTTGTCCTCCGTGACCGGATGTTCTTTTTGGTCGGTAGAGACATAAGCTCGGCACTCTTAGGGGCTGGTCCTCCGCGGGGTTGGCCTTCGAATCGGATGAATCGTATCACCGGATCATGCGGGCCGGCGGCGCGTATTGCCGCAACGGCGCGCCGTTACTACGCCGGCACAATGCGCGGTGGACAGATTATAAATATGCAGTCACCTCGTTGATTGGCTATCAATTTTGGTCATAGAGTTATCCGTTGGGCGCACCACAAAAGCTTTTGCCTAAAGAAGGAAAGATCATGCTCAAGCTCATTGCCTTGTGTGCAGGCGTATTGGCCGCGACCGGAGCGTCCGCACAGGACGCGCTGCTTGAGCGCGGCAGTTATCTCGTTAACGCGGTGATGGCCTGTGACGGCTGCCACACGCCGCGCGGGCCGGCAGGGCTGGACATGAGCCGGCGTTTTTCCGGCGGCTCCCAGGTCTGGGACGAGCCGGAATTTCTGGTGCGGGGCTCGAACATCTCGCAAGACCGCGAAACCGGCATCGGCGGCTGGACCGCCGCCGACGTGAAGCGTCTGTTGACGGATGGGATGCGGCCCAACGGCGTGCCGGTTGCGCACCAGATGCCGTATCCTTTCTATAAAATTATGACGCCGCGCGACCTCGACGCGGTGGCCGCCTATACGTTGTCGGTGCCGGCGGTACGGAACGAGGTTCCGGCGCCGGTCTACCGGAAGCCGGCACATACCGAGCTGATCCCCGGTGGCGAGAAGCCGTTCAGCGAGGACATGCTGAAGGATCCGCTGAAGCGCGGCTTCTACCTCGCGACCATCGCTCATTGCGAGGAGTGTCATTCCCGCCGGCCGGACGGGCGAGCCGACTTTGTGAATTGGCGAGGCAAGGGCGGCTACGTGTTCAAGACGCCGAAGGGGGCGACGGCCGCTAAGAATATCACCTCGCACAAGACGGCAGGCGTCGGGGCATGGACCGATGCCGAGTTGAAGCGGGCCCTGACCGAGGGCGTCGATCGCACCGGCCGGCCGTTCGCTCCGGTGATGCAGCGCCAGGCCTTCTTTTCGAAGATGACGGACGAGGATCTCAACGCGATCGTCGCCTGGGTTCGTACGATCCCGGCCTCCGAGTAGGGACCCGGGCCGGCGGCGCGTATGGCGCCGCCGGCGTTCGCCTGCCGTAGCCTGCTGCGCCAGCCAGCCCGCGTTGCAACGGCTTCACCATGACAGTTCGACGACAGAGCAGCCGAGCCGGCGTTGCTTGACCGTTCTGCGACCGGCCCCTATATCCCGCCGCATGATCGCGATCGGCCCAAAAAACCCCATGCGTCGCCGTACCAGCGCTCCGGCGCCGGCGCGCGATCGCTGATCGTTGCGCTGCCGCCGGCCTCTCGTCCGCGGCGCTGTCTTTTCGACATCCTCCGCGGTAAACCCGAACAACCGCGAAAGATCGTTCCATGGCTTCCCAAGCTGACACCAACAAGCCCGTCGCCAAGGCGAAAATCGGCGTGCTCGGCGCCTCCGGCTACACCGGCTCGGAGCTGGTGCGCCTGTTACTGCGGCACCCGCATGCCGAGATCGCGCTGCTGACGGCCGACCGCCGTGCCGGGCAGCAGATGGCTGCGGTGTTTCCGCAATTCTCGCCTTACGTCCTGCCGACGCTGCAATCGATCGACGGTTTCGATTGGGCTTCCGCCGCGCTCGACATCGCATTCTGCGCGCTGCCGCACGGCACCACGCAGAAGGTCATCAAGGACTTGCTCGCGCGCGCGCCCAAAACGCGGGTTGTCGATCTGTCTGCTGACTTCCGCCTCGCGCCCGATTCCTATGCGCGCTGGTACGGTCACGCCCACCAGGCGACGGAGTTGCAGAGCGAGGCGGTCTACGGGCTCACCGAGGTCTATCGCGACCAGGTCGCCAAGGCGCGGCTCGTTGCTAACCCCGGTTGCTACACGACCTGCGCGCAGCTTGCGCTGATCCCGCTGCTGCGGGCCAACGCGATAGATCCGGGCGAGATCGTCGTCGACGCGAAATCCGGGATGACCGGCGCGGGGCGCGCCGCCAAGGAGGAGATGCTGTTCTCGGAAGTCACCGAAGGCATCCATGCCTACGGCGTCGGCCATCACCGTCACATGGCGGAGCTCGATCAGGAATTCTCGAAGGCCGCCGGCCGGGACGTCGTCGTCAGCTTCACGCCGCACCTGATGCCGATGAACCGCGGCATCCTGTCGACGATCTATGTCAGGAGCGCCGCTTCGTCGGCGGAGGAGCTCCACGGCATTCTCTCGAAGTGGTACGCGAACCAGCCGTTTGTGCATGTGCTGCCGTTCGGGCAGATGCCGCAGACCCGTCATGTCCGCGGCTCCAACATGACGTTCCTCGGCGTCGCCAAGGACCGCATCGCCGGCCGCGCCATCGTCGGCTCGGCGCTCGACAACCTGGTGAAGGGCGCGTCAGGCCAGGCCGTCCAGAACATGAACGTGATGCTGGGCTATCCGGAAACCACCGGCCTGGAGCAGGTGGCGCTGTTTCCGTGATGTTGAGATTTCCCCGTAAGGTGTTGGAACCTCGTGGGAAATCAACCGTAACGCTGCCCGGCTCGTTATGATAACGTGCCGCTTCGACGTCAGGGGTACCGACGCCAACTCGCGCGGTACCCATCAGGGGCCGTATGCGAAAGTTCCATGTCATTCTGATCAAGCCGTCGCACTACGACGACGACGGCTATGTGATCCGCTGGTGGCGGGCGATGATCCCGTCGAACTCGCTGGCCGCGGTCTACGGCATCCTCTCGGACTGCGCCGAACGGCGTGTGCTCGGCGCTGATGTCGATATCGAAATCGAGACCATCGACGAGACCAATACCCGCGTCGACGCGCCGGCGCTGGTGGCGCGTTTCCAGCGGGACGGCAATTTCGGCATGGTGGCGCTGATCGGCGTCCAGTCGAACCAGTATCCGCGGGCGCTCGACATTGCCCGGCCGTTCCGGGCGGCGGGCATCCAGGTTGGGATGGGCGGCTTCCATGTCTCCGGCTGTCTCTCGATGCTCGATGGACACGCCGTCGACCTCGACGCCTGCCGCGACATGGGCGTCTCCATGTTCGCGGGCGAGGCCGAGGGGCGCTTCGAAACGCTGCTGCTTGACGCAGCCGGCGACGGCCTCAAGCCGCTGTACAATTTCATGAACGATCTGCCGGGGATCGAAGCCACGCCGGTGCCGTTCCTGCCGAAGCGGCACGTCCAGCGCACGCTCGGGCTCAGCACCAGCTTCGACGCCGGCCGCGGCTGTCCCTACCAGTGCTCGTTCTGCACCATCATCAACGTCCAGGGCCGCAAGTCGCGCTATCGGACGGCCGACGACATCGAGCACATCGTGCGGCTCAATCAGGCCCAGGGCGTCCACAAATTCTTCATCACTGACGACAATTTTGCGCGCAACAAGGAATGGGAATCGATCTTCGATCGGCTCATTGCGCTGCGCGCCGAAGGCATTCCGCTCGGCCTGATGATCCAGGTCGATACGCTGTGCCACAAGATTCCGAATTTCATCGAGAAGTCGAAACTCGCCGGCGTGACGCGGGTGTTCATCGGCCTGGAGAACATCAATCCGGACAATCTCGTTGCTGCCAAGAAGCGCCAGAACAAGATCACCGAGTACCGCACGATGCTGCTGGCCTGGAAGGCGCAGGGCATCATTACGCTGGCGGGCTACATCCTGGGCTTCCCGGCCGACACGCCTGAAAGTATCCGGCGCGATATCGCCATCATGCAGAAGGAACTGCCGCTCGATATCGTGGAATTCTTCTGCCTGACGCCGCTTCCCGGCTCCGAGGACCATCAGAAGCTCTGGAAGCAGGGCGTCCCGATGGACCCCGATCTCAACAAGTACGACGTCGAGCACGTCTGCACCGCTCACCCGCGGATGAGCAAAGAGGAGTGGGAGGGGGTCTATCAGGAGGCGTGGTCGCTCTACTACTCGCCGGAGCACATGAAGACGCTGATCCGCCGTGCCGCCGCCACCGGCGTCCCGCTCGGCAGTCTCGTCAAGGTGCTAGCCAATTTCGCGACCACCGTCCGGCTCGAGAAAGTGCATCCGCTGCAGGGCGGCGTGCTCCGTCTCAAGCATCCCGATGAGCGCAGGCCTGGCTTCCCGCGCGAGAGCGCCTGGCTGTTCTGGCCGCGCTTTGTCTGGGAGACGGCCGCCAAGCACGCGATTCTATTCGGCACGATCGCCAAGCTGATCGTTTGGGCGGTCGCGATCGCGCGCCATCCCGACGCGCGCCGCTACGTCGATCAGGCGCTGACTCCGGTCAGCGATCATGAAGACGAGGATCTCGACCTCTTCACCAAGACCACGGGGGCGCGAGCGGCGGTCGATCACCAGAAGAAGGTGCACGACCTGACCCACCGCGCGCCGGCGGTTGCGGCCGAGTAGGGCGTTGTGTTCGGGAGGCCTATTCCGCCGGGACGGCGTGTCTGACCGGAGCGCCGTGGGTCTTCGGGATCTTGTCGGCGAAGACGGACACCACATGGTCCTCGCCACCTGCCACCGGCGGCGTCAACGCCGTATCCATATAGTCCGCTGCCGCCGGATCGGCTTTGACGCGCTCCATGATCGCGCGGTAGCGCCGGATCATCCTCACCCACCGCCAGACGTTTCGCGCCATATCTAATGCGCGCCACGGATAGAAGAGGACAGGATTGAGTGCGCCCTGTCGCCGCTGCGACCGGACTTTGCGCCGGAAGAAACCGAATTGCAGCGGATGCACGTGCTCGATGCGCGCGGCGCCCGAGAAGATCGTCGCCAGGTCCAGGACTTTCGATGGGCGAATACCGGTGGCGGCCGCCCGGCGGAAGATCGTCTCTACGTGTTCGTCGGAGTAGTAGCGCGTCCACGCATCGTTGTAGACCTTCTCCCATTCTTCCTTGGACATGCGCGGATGTGCGGTGCAGGCATGCTCCAGGTCGTATTTGTTCATGTCGGGCTCCATCGGAACCCCATTCAGGTAGAGCTTCTTGTGGTCCTCCGAGCCCGGCAACGGCGTCAGGAAGAAGAATTCGAGGATGTCGATCGGCAACTCTGCTTTGATGATCTCGATGTCGCGCGCGATCGACTCCGGGGTGTCGGTCGGGAAGCCCAGGATGTAGCCTGCGTAGGTGATGACCTTCACCTTTTTCCAGGCCTGCAACATCTCGCGGTATTCCCAGATCTTGTTCTGGCGCTTCTTCGTGCCCGCCAGCGATTCAGGATTGATGTTTTCGAGGCCGATGAACACGGCGGTGCAGCCCGCGCGCGCCGCCTTCTCGATGAATCCGGGAATCCGGTGGCAGAGCGTGTCGACCTGGAGCAGCAGCCGAATCTGGAAGCCGTCGCGTTCCCGCAATTCGATCAGGCGATCGAGGATAGGTTCCCAATTGCGGTTGCGCGCGAAGTTGTCGTCGGTGACGAAGAAGCGGGTGATTTTCTGCGCCGCGTTGGCGCGCACGATCTTCTCGACGTCGTCGGCGGTGCGATAGCGCGACTTGCGGCCCTGCACGTTGATGATGGTGCAGAAGCTGCACTGGAACGGACAGCCGCGTCCGGCGTCGAAGCTGGAATAGTGCCCCGCCACTTTTGTCACCGCCCAGTGCGGCAGTACCGGCAGCGTCGCGGCATTCATTTCGGGCATGTCGGCGAGGTAGTTGTAGATCGGTTTGAGGCTGCCCGTGTCGATGTCGTGCAGCAGACCTCCCATCCGTCCTTCGGCCTCGCCGGCGTACAAGGTTATGCCGAGCGCGAGCGCTTCCTTGAGGTCGGCAGGAAGTTCCGGCAACATCGAGATGCAGCCGCTGACATGGAATCCGCCGATGATCACGGTGATGCCGGCCGCGCGGAATCGGCGCGCAAGATCGAGCGCGCGCGGATATTGGTTCGACTGAACGCCGACGAGGCCGACGAAGCCGTTGTCGCTCGATCGGATTTTCCGGATCGTGCGCCTGACGTCGATGATGGTGTTGCACTCGTCGTAGGCTTCGATCGCGATATCGACGTCGGGACCGAGCATTTTCGCTTCGGCGCATTCAGCCAGGAGACCGTAGGCGCTGGCGAGACTGTTCGACGGGATCGTGGAGCGTAGCCATTGAATAACGTAGCCGTCGTCGTCGTAATGCGACGGCTTGATCAAGATGGCCGTGAAGGTACGCTTACCCACGACACCCCCCTACAATTCACACCAGCATAACAGGGGGCGGGGAGCACACCAGTCTCGAAAAGCGTGCTGCGGAGCACAAAACCGCGCCGGTCCGATCGGAGACGGTTTTGGGCGCCGGCTCGCAAGTCATTGGATTGCGCAGGAAAATCAGTCACAGCGCATACGGTTCAGACGTGCTAGGATGCCGATCGGGACTCTCGGCGACACGTTCGACTTCGCTGACAAGGCGGCAGAGGCGACATGCGTCGATTTCAGCTCGTTCTGATCAAGCCCTCGCACTACGACGACGACGGCTATGTGATCCGGTGGTGGCGCACGCTCATCCCGTCGAACTCGCTTGCCGCCATCTACGGTATTGCTGCCGACTGCGCCGAGCGGCGCGTCCTCGGTTCGGATGTCGATATCGAGATCGGGGTCATCGACGAGACCAACACACGGGTCAACGTCCCGAAACTGCTGCGCCGGTTCGCGCGCGCCGGCAATTTCGGGATGGTGGGGCTGGTCGGGGTGCAATCCAACCAGTATCCGCGCGCCCTCGATATCGCGCGGCCTTTCAGGGCGGCAGGCATTCCGGTCGCGCTTGGCGGCTTCCATGCCGCGGGCTGCATCTCGATGCTCGACGGCAAGGCGGTCGATCTCGATCTGTGCCGGGACATCGGTGTGTCGATCGTCGCCGGCGAGGTGGAGGGGCGCCTCGATGCGCTGCTGCAAGACGCCGCTGAAAACCGGCTCGCGCCGCAATACAATTTCATGAAAGATCTTCCCGGCATTGACGGTGCGCCGATCCCGTTCCTGCCGCGCAGATATGTAAAGCGCACCGCCGGCACCAACACCAGCTTCGACGCCGGCCGCGGCTGTCCTTTCCATTGCTCGTTCTGCACGATTATCAACGTGCAGGGCCGCAAGTCGCGCCATCGCACGCCCGATGACGTCGAGGCGGTGGTGCGTGAGAACTGGGCGCAGGGCATCAACAAGTTCTTCATCACCGATGATAATTTTGCCCGAAACAGGGGATGGGAGTCGATTTTCGACCGGCTCGCCAAGCTGCGCGAGGTCGACAAGATTCCGCTCGGGCTGATGATCCAGGTGGACACGCTCTGCCACAAGATTCCGAATTTCGTTGAGAAAGCCGCGCGTGCGGGCGTCACGCGGGTCTTCATCGGGCTCGAGAACATCAATCCGGACAACCTGAAGGCCGCCAAGAAACCGCAGAACAAGATCACCGAATACCGCAGGATGCTGCTGGCATGGAAAGACCAGGGCATTTTCTCTTATGCCGGCTACATTCTGGGTCTGCCCTCCGATACGCCGGAATCGATCCGGCGCGACATCAAGATCATCCAGCGCGAACTGCCGCTCGACGTTGTCGAGTTCGTTATTCTCACGCCGCTGCCAGGCTCGGAGGATCATCAGGTCCTGTGGCGCAAGGGCGTCGATATGGATCCGGACCTCAACAAGTATGACCTCGAGCACGTGGTCACCGATCATTCCAAGATGACTCGGGCGGAGTGGCAGGCGATCTACAACGAGGCCTGGTCTCTGTACTACTCGCGGGCGCACCTGGAGACGCTGATGCGCCGGGCCGCGGCGTGCGGCACGTCGATGTGGAGCTTGGCCAAGGTGCTGGTGCCGTTTACAACCATGGTGCCGCTGGAAGGCGTACATCCGCTGCAGGCAGGTCTCGTTCGGCTCAAGCATCCGTCCGAGCGGCGTTCCGGGATGCCGCGCGAATCCACGCTTGCGTTCTATCCGCGGTTCGTCTGCCATACGCTCTGGAAGAGCTACGGGCTACTCAAGACCATCGCCTGGATTATCTCGATCAAGCGCAAGATCGAGCGCGATCCCAATCGCCTGTCCTATATGGACGACGCGCTGCGGCCGGTTGGCGACGACGATGAAGAAGAGACGCTCGACCTTCTGACCAAGACCAGCGGGGCGCGCGCCGCGATCGATCACATCAAGAAGGTCCACGACCTGACCCACGATGTGCCCCATGGCGTGCCCCATGACGTGACCCGCGACAAGCCGCCGGTCGCGGCGGAGTAGGGCGCTCGTGCCGCAATCGCGCGAGACGCTAGTCCCGCACCTTCACGTAGCGCCCCGGGGCGTCCTCGATCGGCTTGAGCTTGCCGCTGCCGGGCGCGCGTGCCGGCACCTCGTCGGCGTCGTGATCCTTCAGCCATGAGAACCAGTCCGGCCACCATGAGCCGGCATGTTCTTGGGCTTTGGCGCGCCACTTGTCGACATCGGCGCCGGACGGCTTGGTGCCGGTCCAGTACTGGTACTTCTGCTTGCCGGGCGGGTTGACCACGCCGGCGATATGGCCAGAACCGGACAGCACGAACCGTACCGCCCCACCGAAATACTTCGAGCCGTAGAACACCGACTTCGCCGGCGCGATGTGATCCTCGCGGGTGCCGAGATTGTAGATCGGCACCTTCACCTTTTTGAGGTCGAGCTTCTTGCCGGCGATCATCATCTCGCCGCGCGCGAGCTTGTTCTTGAGGTAGCAGTTGCGCAGGTAGAACGAGTGGTTGGCCGCGGGCATGCGGGTGGCGTCGGCGTTCCAGTAGAGCAGGTCGAACGGCGCCGGCGTCTTGCCCTTGAAGTAGTTGTTGATGATGTACGGCCAGATCAGGTCGTTCGACCGCATCATGTTGAACGTGTTGGCCATCTTGCGGCTGTCGAGATAGCCGCGTTCGGCCATTTGCTTTTCGAGAGCGGTGATCTGGTCTTCGTCGGCAAAGATCTTGAGATCGCCCGAATAGGTGAAGTCGACCTGGCTGGCGAAGAACGTCGATGAGACGATGCGCTGGTCCTTGGCCGTCGCCATATGGGCGAGCGTGACCGCGAGCAGCGTGCCGCCGACGCAATAGCCCGCTGCGTGAACCTTGCTCTCGCCAGTCGCCCGCTTGACGGCATCGAGTGCGGCGAGGGGGCCCTCGCGCATGTAGTCTTCGAAGGTCTTTTTCGACAGATGCTCGTCCGGATTGACCCAGGAGATGACGAACACCGTCAGTCCCTGATCCACGCACCACTTGATGAAGGATTTTTCCGGCGTGAGGTCGAGCACGTAGAACTTGTTGATCCACGGCGGCACGATCAGCAACGGGACCTTGAGCACGGTCTCGGTCGCCGGCGCATATTGGATTAGCTGCATCAGGTCGTTTTCGAAGATCACCTTGCCCGGCGTGGACGCGAGATTGCGGCCGACCTCGAAATGCGACGTATCGGTTTGCCGGATGCGCAACTCGCCGCCACCCGCCTGGATGTCTTCCGCGAGCATGTGCATCCCGCGGGCGAGGTTCTCGCCCTTTGACGCCAGCATGTCGCGCAGGAGCTCGGGATTGGTGAGCACGAAGTTGGACGGTGCGATCGCGTTGACGATCTGGCGCAGGTAGAACTCGGCCTTCTGCCGCGTCATCGGATCGAGGCCGTCGGCGTCCTTGACCAGGCGGTCGCTGAACTGAACCGTCAGCAGATAGGCTTGCTTGAGGAAGTCGAAGAACTGGTTCGATGTCCATTCCGGGTCGGCGAAGCGCTTGTCGCGCGGATCCGGCTTTGCAATCGGGTCGGCTTCACCGCCGGCCATGCGGCGTGCGGCATGCGCCCAGAGGTCGAGATAGCCCTTGCCGAGCGACGACTGGAGCTCGAACGTCCGCTGTGGATCGGTGAGCCAGTACTCGGCCACCTGCCCAAGCGTCCGGACCATGTCGACGAATTCGGCATGTTCGGATTCCCGCCGGCCTTCCTCGCGCGGCTTGAGGTAGGCGGCCAGCGCCTTGCCGCCCTGTTCCACCATCCGGGCAAGGTTGTTCGCCAACTCCTCCCAGTCCGTGGACTTGCCGATGCCGGGTTCCAATGGGGCTTGCACGTGTCGCCTCGATTACGTTGCTGCCGCGCCCGGGATCGCGGCCGGCGGTCGCCCGCCATGCCTGCCATTGTCGCCGATTCCCCGGAGGAACGTCAGATCGCTGTTAACTCTGGTATTCTAACCTTGGTTTCGTCATATTACGCACATATGGGATGCCAAGTGTGATCGCGAAATAGTTCGTGATTTCACGGTGTTGGGGGATACCGGCGGTACGATTTACGACGGGGATGCTACCCCGTCATGACGCCGGCATTAGCGATGAACGCGACATACCGACTGAAGCGGTTCGGACCTGTGGCTGCGGCATTGCTGCTGGCAGCGACGTTGGCCGCTTGCTCGTCCGTCGTCGACACCATCCCCACATCGGTGGGCGGCCTGCCCGAGGGCGTCCCAGCCCGGCCGGTGGCGGCGCCCGCCTATCCGGCGGTTCATGACCTGCCGGTGGCCCGCCGGGACGGCGCCCTCAACGAGGCCGAAAGCAAGCGCCTCCGGGAAGAGCTCAAGAACACCCGCGCGCGCGTGGCTCCCGCCGAGGCTAGCACCGCTGCCGGTAACGCTGGCAGCGCCCGTAACCCGTGATAGAACTTGATTTTGGTGGGCCGTAAGGAGTCGGCTTGCCAGCCGAGGATCCAGGCCCATGGAAGACTTCCACCGCATCCGCCGACTGCCGCCCTACGTCTTCGAGCAGGTCAACCGCGCGAAGGCCAAGGCACGCAATGCCGGGGCCGACATTATCGATCTCGGAATGGGCAATCCCGACCTGCCGGCGCCGGCGCATGTCCTCGAGAAGCTCAAGGACACCATCGGTCGTCCGCGCACCGACCGCTATTCCTCGTCGCGCGGCATCCCCGGGTTGCGGCGCGCTCAGGCGGCCTATTACGACCGCCGCTTCGGGGTGAAGCTCAATCCGGAGACCCAGATCGTCACGACGCTGGGTTCCAAGGAGGGCTTCGCCAACGTGGCGCAGGCGATCACCGCGCCCGGCGACGTCATCCTGGTCCCCGATCCCAGCTATCCGATCCACGCCTTCGGCTTCCTGATGGCCGGCGGGGTGTGCCGTTCGGTGCCCTCGGAGCCGACACCCGACTTCTTCTCGACGCTGGAGCGCGCGATCGTCCACTCGATCCCGAAGCCGCTCGCGGTGGTGGTCTGCTATCCGTCGAATCCGACCGCCTACGTCGCCGACCTTGATTTCTACAAGGAGCTGGTGGCGTTCGCGAAGAAGCACGGCATCTTGATCCTGTCCGATCTCGCTTATGCCGAGCTCTATTTCGACGACAACCCGCCGCCGTCGGTGCTGCAGGTGCCGGGCGCGATGGACATCGCCGTCGAGTTCACCTCGATGTCGAAGACCTATTCGATGCCGGGCTGGCGCATCGGCTTCGCGGTCGGCAACGAACGCATCATCGCGGCGCTGGGGCGCGTAAAGTCGTATCTCGACTACGGCGCCTTCACGCCGATCCAGGTGGCGGCGACCGCCGCGCTCAATGGTCCGGACGACTGCATCCGCGAGATGCGCGAGATCTACAAGCGCCGCCGTGACGTGATGGTGGAAGGCTTTGGCCGTGCCGGCTGGCACGTGCCGGCGCCGCGGGCGTCGATGTTCGCCTGGGCGCCGATTCCCGAGCCGTTTCAGACGCTCGGAAGCGTGGAGTTCGCGACGCTGCTGGTCGAGAAGGCCGAGGTGGCGGTATCGCCCGGCACCGGCTTCGGCGAGCGCGGCGAGGGCTATGTGCGGATCGCGCTGGTCGAGAACGAGCAGCGGATTCGCCAGGCCGCCCGCAATATCCGGCGGTTTCTTGAAACCGCACCGGATAAGCTGCATAACGTCGTCCCGCTCGCCAAGCGCGGCTGAGCCTCACGAGCATGAACCCGAAAAGCGGGTCCCGGTTTTCGGATAAGTTCATGCTCAAACGCAAAGCTTTCCCCGGATTCCTCCCATGGCCGACCCCTTGAGACTGGGCCTCGCCGGATTGGGCACGGTCGGTTCATCCGTCGCCGGGATGGTCCTGCGGACTCGCGACGCCATTGCCGAGCGCGCCGGGCGGCCGGTCGAACTTGCGGCCTACGCCGCTAAGGACCCGCCCCGGGACGCGACGCTTGATCTTTCGAAGGTGCGCAAGGTTGCGGATCCGGTTGCGCTCGCGCGCGATCCTGATATCGACGTGTTCGTCGAGTTGATGGGCGGCTCCGGCGACCCTGCCAAAAGCTCGGTCGAGGCGGCGCTCGCCGCCGGCAAGCCGGTGGTCACCGCCAACAAGGCGCTGCTCGCGCATCACGGCGTCGCGCTGGCGCAGCTCGCGGAGGCGAACAAGACCGCGCTGTCGTTCGAGGCCGCGGTCGCCGGCGGCATCCCGATCATCAAGACCCTGCGTGAAGGTCTCGGCGGCAGCCGGATCAACCGCATCTACGGTATCCTCAACGGCACCTGTAATTACATCCTCACGCGCATGGCGAAGGAGCGCCTGGCCTTCGACGTCTGCCTGAAGGAAGCGCAGGCGCTGGGCTATGCGGAAGCCGATCCGACGTTCGACATCGGCGGCTTCGACACCGCGCACAAGATCGCGATCCTGACCAGTGTCGCGTTCGGCACCGAGGTCGATGCCGACGCGGTGCATGTTGAAGGCATCGAGTCGATCACGCTCGCCGATCTCGAGGCTGCTGACGAGCTCGGCTACCGCGTGAAGCTGCTCGGCGTGGCGCAGCGCACCGACGCCGGCATCGAGCAGCGCGTGCATCCGACCATGGTGCCCAAGGGCAATGTGATCGCCGAAGTCGACGGCGTGCTCAATGCGGTGGCGGTCGATGCCGACACCATGGCGCTGACCCTGATGGGGCCGGGCGCCGGCGGCGCCGCCACGGCATCGGCGGTCGTCGCCGACATCATGGATTTGGCCGCCGGCCGGCGCGTGGCGTCGTTCGGGCGGCCGGCGGCACGCTTGGTCAAGGCACCGCGCGCGCCCATGCAGCGGCATGAGGGCGGCTACTACATCCGCCTGGAGGCGGTGGACCGCCCCGGTACGGCCGCGACCATCGCGCGCCGGATGGCGGAGGGGAATATCTCGCTGGAATCGATCATGCAGCGCGGCAAAGACCGCCGGCCGCACGGTGGCGAGGACCCGCGCAGCGCCAACAAACCGGCGCCCGTTGTCCTGATTACCTATGCTACAACGGAAGACGCGGTGCGCCGGGCGCTGGCCGCGATCGAGGCAGACGGCGTGTTGGCGGAGAAGCCGCAAGTGATCCGCATCGAGAAGGGTTAAACTCGCGCCTGCCGGTTGCCGGTTCCGGCGGTGCGCGAACAAGAGGGCTAGAGGCGACCTGATGGCAAATTCGTCAATTACAGTTCAACCGGATCTGGTGCTGGAACGCATCTTGTCGATCGAGATCGTGCGCGTGACCGAGCGCGCGGCGGTGTCGGCGGCGAGGCTGCGGGGCCAAGGCAAGGACAAGGCTTCCGACCAGGCCGCGGTCGATGCCATGCGGCGCGAGCTCAACAAGCTGCCGATCGACGGCACGGTCGTGATCGGGGAGGGTGAGCTCGACGAGGCACCGATGCTGTTCATCGGCGAGAAGGTCGGCAACAAGCATGGCCCCAAGGTCGACATCGCGGTCGATCCGCTCGAAGGCACCACGCTGTGCGCCAAGAACATGCCGGGCGCCATCGCGACGCTCGCAATGGCGGACGGTGGTACGTTGCTGCACGCGCCCGACGTCTACATGGAGAAGATCGCGATCGGACCCGGCTATCCCAAGGGCGTGGTCGATCTCGATGCGCCCGCCGAAGAGAACATCCTCAATCTCGCCAAGGCCAAGGGCGTCAAGCCGCACGAGATCACCGCATTGTTGCTCGATCGCCCACGTCACGCCGACCTGATCGCGGGCGTGCGCAAGGCCGGTGCTTCGGTCGCATTGATCAGCGACGGCGACGTCGCCGGCGTGATCCACTGCGCGGATGCCGAGCACTCCGGCATCGACATCTATCTCGGCACCGGCGGCGCCCCGGAGGGCGTGCTGGCAGCCGCGGCGCTTCGCTGCATCGGCGGGCAAATGCAATGCCGGCTCATCCTCGACACCGAGGAGCGGCGCGAACGTTCGCACAAGATGGGCATCACCGATTTCCGCAAGCGCTACGAGATCGAGGATATGGTCCGGGGCGACTGCCTGTTCGCCGCGACCGGCGTCACCACGGGTGCGATGCTCAAGGGTGTGCGCTTCCGCGGCGACATCATCGAGACCGAGACGGTGGTGATGCGCTCGATCACCGGCACGGTGCGCTGGATCCGCGCCGAGCATCGCCAGCTCGATAAATTCCACCTCGACTAAGTTCGCGCGGCGACCTGGAAAGGTGCGTTATGCGTTTGATCGTGTTGGTCGCGCTCGCCGCGCTGTCCTCCCTCCCGGTCCGCGCTCAGGCTCCTGGATCGCCGGAAGCGCTGGCTGCGGCGAAAAACCTGGCAGTGGTCATGTCGCCCGACATGCTCGGCCAGATGACCGACGCGATGATCGCGGAGCTCTGGCCGAAGCTCGAAGGGGCGTTGCGCACGAAGGTCGACCCAGCGGTCCTCGCTGAGATCCGCTCGGAGCTCGAGCGGGCGCTCAAGGAGTTCGTGATCGACGCGACTAAGGACACGCCCTCGATCTATGCGAAGCATTTTAGCGCGCAGGAATTGACCGAGATGGCGGCATTCTACAAGACGTCGACCGGCGCCAAGGCGTTGCGGCTGTTGCCGCAGGTGATGGCGGAGTTTTACGGCACGCTGATGCCGCGCATGGAAGTGTTCAATCGCGAGCTTCAAACCCGCATCCAGGCAATCCTGATCAAACACGGCGTGAAATAGCCGCACCGTCAGGGCAGCGGCCGCTCGCCGCCCGGCACCGGCGCGTCGAAGCCGTTCAGCATGATCGCGACCATCGTGTAGAAACCGAGCGAAGAGATCAACTCGATCACATGATCGAGCCCGAGCGCGGCGACGGCGCGATCGTAGGTCGGCTGCGACAGTGTGCGCGTCTCGTTCATCTCGGTCACCAGTTCATAGACCAGCCGTTCGTCGTCGCGATCGAAGGCGGGCTTGCGGCGATTGCGGATTGCTTCGACCACGTCGGGCGAAACCCCGGCCTCCAGCGCATGCCGGGCGTGCGTGAACCATTCATACTGCGCCGACCAATGGCGGGCGACCACCAGCACCATGATCTCGAACAGCCGCAGGTCGAGGTCGCCGTTGCGCAGCGTCGTGCCGAGCTTGTCGGCCGCGTCGGCCAGCTTGGGATTGCGCAGCCAGATCGCGAACGGCCCGCGCACAGTGCCGCCGCGGGTGCCGGCGATGCGGTCGTGGATCACCTTCTGTTCGGGTGTCAGGGTCGCCGGATTCAAGTCTTCCACACGGGCCATTCTTTGCTCCTGATGGCATGGCGTTTCCTCGATCAGTTTCGGACAATAGGTCCAACTGATTCGCCAACAGAAACAGACCGATGTTGTCCGTCTTGTCCAGTCCCGTTGCGCCGATCCCTGGGGAACGCCGCCATTTTCTTGGCGTCGAGCAGTCCGCGACCGGCCGCGCCTGGCGCGACCGGCTGGATGAGCGCGGCTCCGCGCGGGCGCTGGCGATCGCCCAGCGGCACGACCTGCCGGACCTGCTGGCGCGCGTGCTCGCCGGACGGGGCGTCGAGATCGACGACGTGCCGCGCCATCTCGACCCGACAGTGCGGGCGCTGATGCCTGATCCAAGCATCCTCCTCGGCATGGACGCGGCGGCAGCGCGGCTCGCCGACGCGGCGATGCGCGGCGAGACGGTCGCGATCTTCGGTGACTATGACGTCGACGGCGCGACTTCTGCGGCGACGCTGGCTCGCTTCCTGCGCCTCGCCGGGATCGCGCCGATCATCCATATCCCCGACCGGCTGTTCGAAGGCTACGGGCCGAATGTCGAAGCGATCCGTGCGCTCGCGGGGCGCGGCGCGACGTTGCTGGTCACCGTCGATTGCGGCACCGTCAGCCACGAGCCGCTCGCGGAAGCGGCGCGGCTCGGCATGGAAACGATCGTCATCGACCATCACCTCGCCGACGAGACGCTGCCGCCCGCGCTCGCGGTGGTGAACCCGAACCGGCTCGACGATCTCTCCAAGCTCGGCCATCTGGCCGCGGTCGGGCTGGTGTTCATGGCGGTGGTGGCGGTCAACCGCGAATTGCGCCGGCGCGGGTTCTGGAATGCGGACCGGCCGGAGCCGGATCTCCTCGACCTGCTCGATCTTGTCGCGCTCGGCACCGTTGCTGACGTGGTGCCGCTCAAGGGGCTCAATCGTGCGTTTGTCGCCAAGGGACTGCTGGCGATGCGGCGGCGTGAGCATGTCGGCCTCACGGCATTGATGGACGTGTCGCGGCTCGGCGGTCCGCCGGAGCCGTTCCACCTCGGCTTCCTGCTGGGGCCACGCATCAATGCCGGCGGCCGGATCGGTCGCGCGTCGCTGGGCGTCGATCTGCTGCTAGCCGACGATTCGATCGAAGCCGCGCGCATCGCTGCTGAGCTCGACCGCCTCAACACCGAGCGCCGCGCCATCGAGGTGGCGACGGTGGCGCAGGCGGAGGCCGAAGCGATGGCCGCGCTCGGTATCGAAGAGAAGGGCGCGGCCGTGGTCACCGCCGCCGAAGGCTGGCACCCGGGCGTGGTCGGGCTCGTCGCCGCGCGCTTGAAGGAACGCTTCGGCCGGCCGGCCTTCGCGATCGCGCTCGAACCGGGCGGCATCGGCACCGGCTCAGGCCGCTCGATCGCTGGCGTCGATCTCGGCCGTGTGGTGCGGCAGGCGGTGGGCGAGGGGTTGCTGATCAAGGGCGGCGGCCACGCCATGGCGGCGGGCGTCACCCTGCGCAAGGATGCACTCGCGGCGTTCCGCGCCTTCCTCGAAGAGCACCTTGGCGATGCGGTTGCGGCAGCGCGGCGCGACGACGCTCTCAAGATCGACGGCGCGCTCACGGCGGCAGCCGCGACGGCCGAAACCATCGCCACCCTGGCCAAAGCCGGGCCGTTCGGCGCCGGCAATGCCGAGCCGGTGGTGGCGCTGCCGGCGCACACGATCGCCTATGCCGACGAGGTCGGGCAGGCGCACGTGAAGGTGCGGCTGCGCTCTGGCGACGGCTCAGGCGTCAATGCGATCGCGTTCCGCGCCGTCGGTCAGAAGCTCGGCAAGGCGCTGACGGAGAACCGCGGGCGCAGCGTGCACGTCGCGGGCAGCCTCGCGATCGACCGCTGGCAGGGCGAGGAGCGGGTGCAACTCCGTATCCTGGACGTGGCCACGGACAAGTTCGTGGGGCGCTGAGGCGCTCAATCCCCGCCGGCCTTGAGATATTTGTGCATCACATCCAGCACTTGCTGCGGCTGGTCGATCATCGCGTTGAAGGCCTTGGTGACCTCGCCCGCGCCGATGTGACCGATGTCGATCTGCAAATTCTCGGTCTCGGCCAGGAATTTCGGATCGGCCAGCGCCTTCGACAATGATGCCTCGAGGATTGCGACACGGTCGGCGGGTGTGCCGGGGCGCACGGCGAATGGCCGTCCGATCGAGAGCGGCGCGCTGCGGACTTTCATGAGCGCGCGGCCGAGATCGCTGGTCGCGAGGTCCTCATCGACCGGCAGATGTTCGAGGCCCCGGAGTGGCGTGCGGCCCGAGCGCACCATCGGACGCACGGTGCCTTGCTCGCCGAGCAGTCGGATGGTGGCGCCGAGCGCGGTCCAACCGTCGACCTCGCGACGCTCGAGCGCGAGCTTGAGGTCGCTGTTGGCGGCATAGCCCGACACCATCTTGAACTTCGCGCCGGCGAATTCCTTGAGCAGGAACGGTACGTCGTAGGAGTTCGAGCCTGGCCCGGTGGAGCCGAAGATCAACTCCTCCTTCGCATTCCGCAGATCGTCGAAAGTCTTGTACGGCGAACTCGGATGGATCGCGAGCAGCGCCGAGTCCGCGCCTGACGAGCCGATCCAGATGAACTGCCGGACGTCGAAACGCACCGCCGGCACCTTGAACAGCTGCGCCATCGCCACCTGCGGGTTCGCCGCCAGGATGGTGAGCCCGTCGGGGTCCGCGACGTTGAAGGTGTAGTTGGTGGCGTTGAGGTGGGCGCCGCCCGGCATCTGGCGCAGCACGACGGTGGGGTTGCCGGGAATGTGCCGTCCCCAATGGCGGGCGAGCACCTGCGCGGAGAGCGATAGGCTCCCGACGGCGCGGGCGCCGACCACGACGGTGACGGTCTTGCCCTTGAAAAAATCGGCCTGCGCCTGCGCAGGCGTCTGCGTCGCGGCCGCGAGCAAACAGCCGGTGAGGATGCTCAGCATCACGCGCATGGAACGTCTCCCTAAAAGCACGCCCGGTCTTTTGATG
>Ga0075430_100000077_pt1 | contig 54184 bp, 81 predicted proteins | sample RhiMetdeltSRZDD4_FD_75294 | JGI IMG/M metagenome (GOLD analysis project Ga0075430, IMG submission 75294) | Populus rhizosphere microbial communities from Tennessee, USA - Rhizosphere MetaG P. deltoides SRZDD4 | ecosystem: Host-associated > Plants > Roots > Rhizosphere > Soil | place: USA... | reverse complement strand
CTCGACACCTGGTGGGTGCCCGATGTCGTGGTCGCGTGGGCACTCGGGCAGGAGCCTGGCGAGTGGTACCCGCGGGTTCTCGCCGCGGTGCGTGCCATCGCCGCGTGGAAGGACACGCGCTACGACGTGGGCGCCTACCTCAGGGACGCCGACCTCAGGGGCGCCTACCTCGGGGACGCCGACCTCAGGGGCGCCGACCTCGGGGACGCCAACCTCAGGGGCGCCAACCTCGGGGACGCCGACCTCAGGGACGCCGACCTCAGGGACGCCAACCTCAGGGGCGCCAACCTCGGGGGCGCCAACTATTCGCAGTTGACGCTCTGGCCGACGGAGTTCGACCCGTCAGCGGCCGGTGCGCGTCTCGTCTGACACGTTCTGGAAGCCCCGCCGCGCGGGAGGATCCCATCGTCTCTCAGGAGTCGCCGTGACCCGTGTCCTTTTCACCTTGGAAGTCCATCGTCATCGGTTGCGTGGTGTGCGTGGCTGTCATCGCGGTCGTGTCCGTTCACGATCCGTCGTCTGAACGGACCGTCGCGACTCCCACCACCACGAGTTTGACCACCACGACAAGTTCAACGACGACGACGCTCGCGCCGGAACCGGAACCCATGCCTGTAGCCCCACCAGAGATCGAAATACCAGCCCCGCCGGTCGTGGTGCCGAGCGCGCCTGCCGCGCCTGTGCCGAACGTGATCGGTGACGCGTGCGGCGGTGATCTGCCGCCGTGCTCAGTGAAGGCACGCGAGAGCGGCGGCGACTACAACGCGTACAACCCGACGGGTTGTGGTGGCCGCGGCTGCTACGGCGCGTGGCAGTTCTCGGGCGAGTGGGCCGGGAAGCTCGGCTTACCGTTGGACTTGTCGACGGCGACACCCGAGCAGCAAGACGCCGCGGCGCGTGCCCTGTGGGCGAACGGTGCCGGGTGCTCCAACTGGGACGCCTGCTGATGACGACGCTGGTTCTGTTGTGGGTGGCGCTGTTCGGAGTGTTCCCGTTCGCTGACCCCGGACATGACGATCTCGGCAACCCGGTTGTGTGGCTCGATCTGGCGTTGCATTTCGCGGCCGCGGGCATCGTGCTGAACCGAGAGATCGAGCGCCGTGTCCGCAAGCGGACGGACGCGTCGTGATGCGTCGTGTGGTGGTCGCGGTTGCGGTCGTCGTGTTCGGCGCGGCGGTGGGTGTGGCAGTCGCGTACGCGTTCGGGGATCGGTACGACGAGGACGACTCGTGAAGCCGTATTACGACGAGGGTGGCATCACGATCTACCACGGCGACGCGGTGTGCGTGCTCGCGCTCATCGACACCTTGTCAATCGACGCCGTTATCGCGGACCCGCCGTACGCGGAGACGAACCTGCAGTGGGACCGTTGGCCCGACTCGTGGCCGCAAGCCGTCGCTCAACAGGTTCCGAGGTCGGCGCCCCTGTGGTGCTTCGGGTCGCTACGCATGTTCCTCGATCGAAGCGACGAGTTCGCACAGTGGTCGATCGCCCAGGAGGTCGTGTGGGAGAAGCACAACGGCTCCAACTTCCACGCCGATCGGTTCCGCCGTGTTCACGAGTTGGCGGTGCAGTGGTACCGGGGTGAATGGGCGAACATCTATCGGGCGGTTGTCACTACGCCTGACGCGACAGCGCGGACGGTTCGCAAGAAGGCCCGCCCGCCGCAGTGGCACGGCGCGACTGGTGACAACGTGTACCGCTCCGAGGATGGCGGGCCGCGGCTGCAGCGGTCGGTGATCTATTGCCGCTCCGAGCACGGACGTGCGCTGCACCCGACGCAGAAGCCGCTCGGCATCCTCGAGCCACTGGTTCGCTACTCCTGCCCTCCAGGCGGGACCGTGCTCGACCTCTTCGCTGGCGCGGGATCGGCGTCGCTCGCGGCGAAGCAACACGGATGCCGGTCCATCGCGGTCGAAGCCGACGAGCGGTACTGCGAGATCGCTGCGAAGCGTCTCGCGCAGGGAGTGCTCGATTTCGGGGTCGGGGATCGGTACGACACAGAGGAGGAACAGTGAACGCGGCGGAGATTCGCGAGGCGCTGCATAAGCGGTGGCCCGATGGCGACTACGTGGTGATCGAGGAAGCACCGCTCGACCCGTCGCGGCAGGGACGCAAGATCGACCTGGTCGCGATCTCGGCCTGGAAGTCCCGCGGGTTCGCTGTCGATGCCGTTGAGATCAAGGTGTCGATGACCGACTGGCGCAAGGAACTCGCGGACATCGGCAAAGCGGATGGCTGGTGGACGCACTCGGATCGTTTCTGGCTCGCGGTGCCGTCTGAGATGACGGCAAAGGTGCGTGACGAGCTACCGCCTGCATGGGGGCTGCTCGGGGTGTCGGCCGGAGTTGCGTCGGTGGTCGTCCAGGCACAGAGGCATGGGCGCGAACCGTTCACTTGGTCGCAGTCCATCGGCCTACTGCGCGCCGCACAGGACGCCGGGTCCGGCGCGTTGCAGCGGGCGGAGTCCCGTGGGTTCGATCGTGGTCACGAACGAGGTCGCGCCGAGGGTGAGCGCGAGTCGGGAGTCGAGGCGCTGGCGGAGCTGCGCGCCAAGGTCGCTGCGGCCGAGGAAGCAACAGGCATCCCGATCGCGACATGGTCGAACGCCGACCGTTCGGTGTGGGGGTACGTGTCGCGTGACGACGTACTCGCGGCGGTCAAGGCCGTCGTTACCGATGACCAGGCCGTGAAGCTCGCTCGTCACCGGTTGGAGATCATGACAGCGACCCTCGGTAACGCCCACACCGCGCTGGCTGCCGCGCTTTCTGGTGGGGAACCCACCAATGGGTGAGCGACCGACGCGCGATCCCCTGAGCATGGTGGAGGCGGCCATTCGACTTGCGGAGTGGGAGCGCAAGGACCGTGCGCGCCGGAATCGTCGGCGCATCCTCAGGAACGTTGCCGTCGCGGTCGGCTGCTGCACTCCGTTGTGGGGCGTGCTGTACGACAAGTTCGAGGCTCGCCGATGACTGACGTTCCTGCGCTCACTGAGCCCCGGTCGATGTTCGTGTACCGCCTGGTGGTCGAGTACCCGGAAGGCAGCGACGCGCCCGGCTGGGAACCCGAAGGCTGGGAGCCGGAGTGGTTCACTCTGGACGAGACCGCTCCGTTCCGGTGGCCGCGGGTGCGCTCGTACTTCTCGCTCTCGGGTGCGACCGCTCGCGCTCGACTTTTCGCTCGGTACGGGGCGAATGTGACCATCGAGCGTTCGGCCCCTGTCGACTGGTCCGAACCGAACCCGGTGGCGCGCATCGAAGCGATCGGGGACGCGTCGTGACCGTTCCTGCGCTCACTCTCACCCAGCCGCTCCCTGCGCTCGTCGAGGCTGGTGTCGTCTCGATGCTCACTCGGTCGTCGGCGTGTCCTCCGGAGTTGATCGGGGGACGACTCCGACTCCACGCGGGCTCGACGTTCCGCTCGATGGGTGAAGCGGGCGGCTGGGCGTGGGGATGGATCGGTTCCGTCCCGAAGATGTGGACCGTGGGCAACGTCCCGTACGTCGAGCACGTCCTGACGCTTGGTGCGGTGGTGGCGTCCTGCGTCGTTGAGGACTGCGTCCCGATCACCAGCGGTCATGGCTACCCCGACCGGGCGCGCGCCCGTATCGCGGACTATCCGCACGACGGACCTCTCGCTCACCAGCAGGGCGGACTGTGGCTCACCGGCAGCTTCCGCGCTGACGGCGGCTATGACGTCTGCACTCGCACTCGCATCGAGGACCAACGCCCGTTCGGCGACTTCTCGCCGGGGAACTTCGCCTGGATTCTGTCGGATGTGGAGCCGACGTCTCGTCGATGCCCCCACTGCTGGGGGACAACTCTGCTCGTTCCCGACGAGTCGTACGACCTGCACGCCGAGCGGTGCCCGACGTGCGACGGGCGTGGCACATGCGCGCCGGTTCCGATGCGAGGCCGTCCCGGTCTCTGGTACCCGAAGTGGGAGGACGACCGTGCCGACAGGAGACGGGACGTGATCTGGTATCCCACCGAGAAGGACTGGACGCAATGAGCGGCCGTCAGCCGGGACGCTGGTCCATCGGCCGCGGGTCATGCCCGAGCTGGCGCACCCGCTCACGGATCAGGTCGACGGTGATCTGCCGCTCCAACGCGTACGGCTGCCACGACCGTCGCTCATCCCGACACGACCACACCACCACACCGTCGCGCGTCTCTTCGACGAGGGTCAGGCCGTACGTGGCGGCGAGCTCGAGCATCGCGGTGTCGTCGTCGGGGATCTCCACCCACGGAGTGTCGCGCCGGGGTGCGACGTGATCGTCAACCCGTTCGGAGGTCCGGGAGGCTGGGACGAGGGCGCCCGGCCCCTCAAGCTGTACCCGCTCGGCATCGAGACCGACGCCGCTGCGTGCGCGACACGCGCCGCAGCCGGCCACGCGACCATGCGCGCCGATGTCGCCGCACTCAACCTTGCCGCGTACCGCCGCGTGTCGGGGTTGATCGCGTCGCCGCCATGCCAGACGTTCTCCACGGCGGGGAACCGCTCTGGGATCGCTGACCTCGCGAAGGTCATCGACCATGTCCGGTCGTGTGTCACCGGCTGGCATCCGGCTCCCGACTTCGACGATCCCCGTACCGGTCTCGTCCTCGAGCCGCTCCGCTACGCGTTGACGTTGGTGCCCGAATGGATCGCGCTCGAGCAGGTCCCTGATGTGGTCCCGGTGTGGGAGCAGTACCGCCAGACGCTCCAGGCGTTGGGTTGGTCGGTGTGGTGTGGGGTGTTGAACGCGGCGGATTACGGGGTGCCACAGACCCGCCGGCGGGCGATCTTGATGGCGCACCGTCGCCGTCAGGTGGTGCCTCCGGTGCCGACGCATTGTCGGGGTGGCGCGTCGACGTTGTTGGGTGAGCTCGCCCCGTGGGTGTCGATGGCCGAAGCTCTCGGCTGGTCAGGGTTCCGCTTCGGAGACCACAACCAAAGCAACGGGTGTGTGCGAGACGATGTGCAGCCGGCTCCGACGATCACGTCGGCGGCCGACAACGGCAACTGGCGCTTCACGTTGCACACGAACCGCGGTCAGGACGAGGACGGCAATCGTCAGACGCGCGATGGTTCCGCGCCCGCGCCCGCGCTCTCGGCGAAGGCGGGGGGCCAGTGGTGGTGGGAACAGCCGTCCACGACGCTGGGTGGTGACCCGCGTGTGTCGCCGCGTTGCCATCACGACGACGGGATGCAAGGACGCGACGCGCTCGACGCCGCAGCCGCAGCCGCAGGGGAAGGTACCGGTGTCGAGCCGATCAAGCTCACCGTCCGTGATGCGCTGATCCTGCAATCGTTCCGTCCCGACTACCCGGTGCAGGGTACGAAGACGAAGCAGTTTGAGCAGATCGGCAACGCGATTCCGCCGCGGCTCGCGCACGCGGTTCTCGCGTCTCTTTGTCTTGAGGAGTCCAGGTGAGCACGCCAGCTCTGCTGGATGTCAGGTATCGGGTTGTCCGCGCGGACGGCACCCCGCACTCGTTGAACACGCACACCCGCGAGCGGGCCGAGGTGTTGCGTCGGGTGTGGGATCGGATCGTCCCGAACGTTGGGCCACATCGTGTGGAGGAAGCGTGATGGACATTCACCCTGCACTCATCGAAGCAGGCGCAAAAGCGTGGTACGAGGGACAGACGTGGAGCGACGGGACGCCTGCGTCGTTGACGTGGGCTGCAACTAGCGAGGACGTACGGGAGCGCATGAGGGTTGCCCAGCGCGTTGCTCTACGTGCGGTGTTCGCTGTCAAAGCCCCATGCGAAACGTGCGGGGGAACAGGTGAGGGCGAGAGTCGTATCGACCAAGGAGCGTCCCTCGCTGCGGGTGCGCCTATTCGCGTGTTCGACTCATGTTCGGTCTGTGGTGGTTCTGGTGAGAGCACCCTGCCACTCCACATCACAGAAACGATGGAGCCGAGCGAGGGGCATCACATCGTCAGAAGCGAGCCTCCCGTGTTGTGGCGCGTGAAGAACGCACCCGCGTCTGGTGGGGTTCTCAACCCAACCTAAGAACAGGAGCAATGAAAATGGGAAACGCGGAGACCCGGACGTGAGTGACTACTACGACCTCGCTGGACAGCCCATCGACGGCGACCAGTGGATGGCGTTGAAGCTGGCAAGGCTGCGCGGCGGCGGCGAGTGGTCGACGCCTGATGACGACCCGACACGCGTCGGGTTGACGCAACATCACGGGGTCGTGGTGTCGACCACGTGGATCGGCATCGACCACTCGTGGGGGCAGGGTCCTCCGGTCATCTTCGAGACGATGGTGTTCGGTGGCGATCTCGACGGCGAGCAGGACCGTTACGCGACGATCGAAGAAGCCAGAGCTGGACACCACGCGATGGTTGCTCGCGTATGGCCCGGCGCGCGTCGCCGTGGGGCGGCTGGTGGGGAGCACACCCCATGAGCGCGCCCGTCGCCTCGTTCATGAAGACAGGAGGGTAGGAACACGGTGAGCGACTGCACGCGTGATGTGCGTGGCTACTGGAACGGCTGCCACTGCCCGGACTGCACGACCGCGGTGCGCGCGTACTGGCGGGGCGAGAAACGCCGCGCGGCCCGCCCCGACGCGATCTCCGTCCCGCGTCTCGCGCCACCGGGGCAGGTGCGCGCCCACCTCGAGTTGTTGCGGTCCGAAGGGTTGGGTCTTCCCGAGATCGCCCGCCGTGCCGGTGTCGCACCCAGGACCGTCTACCGCATCGTCGCGGGTGAAGCGGACCGGGTACGACCAGCGACGAAGGAACGCCTCCTTGGCGTGATGCCATCACCTCGGGCGGCGGGCGCGCTGGTCGTCTCGGACCGGGCCCGTGAGCAACTCGACGCGTTGCGTGACGCCGGCTGGTCCGAACGAGAACTGGTCCGCGAGGTGTTCGGTGCCGGGTCACATGCCCAGGCTGTGGAGCTCCGCCCGTTCGCCCGGCAACGCACCGTGGATCGCATCGCCGCGTTGCACGTCGGGGTGTTCCCCCCGGTGGTCGCGGATGGTGACGACCCGGCAGGAGCATGGCCGATCGTCGATGGTGACGACGGCCAGTGGCGACGCAACGCGGCATGTCGACATCTCGACGGTGACGCCCGCACCCGTCAGGCCCCGTTCTTCCCGGAGCGGGGCATCCCAGCCGATGCCGCACTCGAGGTGTGTGGACGGTGCCCGGTCGCGTTCGAGTGTCTCCGTCTCGCGTTGGCTTCGACGTACACGGTGGGGATCTGGGGTCGCACGACCGGCCAGGCTCGTCGTCTGATCCACCATCTTGGTCTCGACGCGGGCGAGGTGATCGACCTCTCCGAGCAGGCCCCGGAGGTGGTGTTGGTGGAGAAGCTCGAGCGCCTCAAGGCGGACCGTGAACGTGAGTCGGAGGAGTCCGCGGCGTGACGCCCGATTGACGCCCGCTAGCCTCTGCCACTCTCGGAACGAATCCCATCAATGGCATTTGTTCTGCTCCCGCAACCCCTCCACGCCCGGCTCTACCCGGCTAGACCGCTGGTCCCTCTCGTCGGGCGCGTGACGGTGGAGGATCACCGTCCCCGACTGGGAGGCACAGATCGTGGCACCCGAGCAGCTCGACCGGCTCCGCTGGTGGGTCTGCGGACGCAAGAAGCGCCGCACCCGTGCCGGCGCGATGCGCCTCGCTGTCTACCAACGTGAACGAGGGGAACAGATCGCCGCGTACCGTTGCCCGTTCAACCCCACCCACTGGCATGTCGGCGGCCCGCCCAGCATGCGGACCCTCCGCAAACTGGCCGAGTACCTCCGTGACCGCCACGCCGCAGTCCAACCCCCCGAGGCTCTAACGGGTTAGACCGCATGGTGTGACGAGCGCCACCGAGTTCGCGCGCATAGCCCGCAGCCTCCAAGTCGAGGCCACCCGACTCGGTCTCGTCGCGCCCGCGTTTCGTTCACCACCCCACGTCGACAGCGACCGCACCCTCCGCCGACACCCCAGCCAAGTGGTCATCTCGATCCGACTCGACCGAGACCCCCACGCCATCGCGTCCGACATGATCGACGGTCTCGTGAAGGCCCAACCCGTCAACCTTGGCGACACCGAAGCGATGGTGCGTCACTGCCTGTGGGAAGCCGCCGGCGTTGCTGTCACCGGAGCAGCAGCATGACCGGGCCAGCCCTGTCACTCCTCGCCCCGATCGGCGACGACGACTGGATGACCGACGCCGCCTGCCGAGACCACCCCAACCCCGACCTCTGGTTCCCCGAGCTCGTACCACCAGGCCCGGGGGCCGTCGCGTACGACCATGAAGCGAAACGGATCTGCGCCGAGTGCCCGGTCCGGGCGGCGTGTCGCGACTTCGCGGTCGTGAACAAGATCGACCACGGCATGTGGGGTGGCCTCAACCCGAACCAGCGTCGCCGGCGACGAGCGGCATGAACGCCGAGATCGCCCCGCTCAACAACAGCGAATGGTGGCAACGGTTCCGGGCCGAATGGGCCGACCGAGAAGCGGAACGCGAAGCGAAGGCACACCGCCGAGCGAAGAAGGACCGCATCGCGCTCCGCCGACGAGCTGTCGCCGACATGCTCTTCCAGGGCACCCCGCAACGCGTCATGGCCGACGCCCTCCATGTCGGGACCGGCACCATCCACCGCGACATCATCTGGATCCGCGGCCAGTGGCGTGAACGCACCACCGAGACATTCGAGGCGCACGTCGACCGGCAACTCGCCATCTTGGACCGCACCCGCCAAGTCGCAGCGACGATCGCTCTCGACCCCGCCCAGAAGCCCGACGTGCGCCTCGCCGCGCTCGACAAGATGCACGCCTCCCACGACCGCACCGCCCGGCTTCTCGGCCTCGACAAGCCGGTGAAGATCGAAGCCCGCGTCGAACACGTCGAAATCGAAGCGCAACGAGCACGAGGCCGCGAGCTCATCGAACAGGTCGCACAGCAACGCGACGAGGTGGCGGATCAACGCGCGAAGCACACCGCGTGACCGTCGACCTCGACCTGTACCGGGAAGCCATCGGCCAGGCACACGACCCCGCGGACGTCACCGCGCTCATGGTGTGCTTGCGCGACGAACTCGAGGAATCCTGGGGCGCCTGGCTCCGCTACCTGTTCCCCAGCTACGTCACCGCCGGTTTCGCCCCCCACCACATCGACTTCTGGAACTGGGTCTGGGCCCTGGAACTAGACCGGTGGCAACAGCCCGGCGTGGGGATCTGGGCCCGAGGCGGAGCGAAGTCAACCTCAGTCGAACTCGCCCTCGCTGCCGCCGGCGCCAGAGGCCGTCGCAGGTACGTCCTCTACGTGTGCCACGAGACCGGGACGGAGGTTCTCGATCCCGACTTCGGCTGGATGACCGTGGACGAGCACCCGACGGCCACCGAACGGCGCTGTGATGGCCTGGAGGTGCGTGTGGTGGGACTCCCGAGCAGCGAGGTAGTCACGGCCGAGCACCGGTACTGGGCACGTCGGATCATGCGCCGCGACCGCGGCCACGGGCGTCGCGTCGAGATCACTCGGGGAGAACCTGCGTGGGTTGAGGCGCATAACCTGGACCGTTCAACGTGGCTCGGGTTGCCCATCGACACCACTTCCGAGGTGCCAGAGTCCTGGCCGAGTCCGCTCCTCGCGGACCCCGAGTGGTGGTGGGCGACCGGTCTCTGGTGGGGTGACGGCACGCTCGGCGGGCCGCAGGGACGCCAGATTTCCTTCGCACTGTCCGACGACCACCCTGCCGTTCGCCGACGCCTGCTGAGCCTCCTGGACCGGAGTGGCGTCTGCTGGGGTGAGCGGCGCGGTCAAGGCCGCCTGAGCTCGGTGTCGTTCTGGCTTCCGGACCTTGCTGACTGGCTACGCACGTGGAAGTACGGCAACAGTCGGAAGACGCCGCCAGCCTGGGTCGAGTGGCTGCCTGCAACTCAGCAGGCAGCCCTGCTGAGGGGCTACGTGGACGCCGACGGATACGTGAGCGCTCGTGGCGTCTATCTGTCGGGCGTGCATCTGCCAGGCCTCCTAGCAGTCCGACGGATGCTTGCTCGTCTCGGTGTTGCCTGCACGATCAGTGGCCCCCATCGCCGCGGTGGAGGACACATCCGCGGACGCGCCATCAGGGAGGCGTCCGGCTACGCACTCCGGTTCTTCGACGGCCGCCCACTGGGACTTCCGGCAGGCCAACATCGCAACCAGCTCCGCGATGTGTGGATCGGCGAAGGCCATCTGTGGTCACGGGTGAAGACCGTCGACCCGGTGACGGAACGCCGGTTCGTGTCCATCACCACATCAACCGGTGACTACCGGACGCACTTCGCCCGATCGCACAACTGCGACACCCAAGACCAAGCCGAAGACCATGTCGGCAACGTCGGGAAACTTCTCGAGTCGCCCCGGGTCGCTGACCTGTACCCGGAGATCGGCGAGCAACTCGTCAACAAGTTCGGCCGCTCCCGAGGATGGCGACGCGAACGACTTCGTTCCGCGGCCGGGTTCACCGTCGACGCGATCGGTCTCGACTCTGCTGCGCGGGGAGCGAAACTTGACGAGGAACGCCCCGACCTCATCGTGTTCGACGACATCGACGACGCCAACGACAGCCCGAAAGTCACGGCCCGCAAGATCGACCAACTCACCCGCACGTTCCTCCCCGCGCTGGCACCGAACGGCACGGTCCTTGCCGTGCAGAACCTCGTTCTCCCCAACGGTGTCTTTGCTCGCATCGCGGGCCTCGCGGAACAGTCAGCCGATTTCCTCCAGGATCGTGTCATGTGGGGCGACGGCCCGGTCCCCGCGGTGCGGGGCCTGGTGCTCGGGAAGGACAACGACGGCCTCGACACGTACCTCGAGGGTGACATCGTCTGGGACGGTCAGGGGCCCGATCAGATCCGCCAGCAGATCAAGCTGTGGGGCCGCACCGCGTTCCTCATCGAGGCGCAACATCAGGTGGAGCTCCGCTCTGGTGGGAAGTTCGCCGCGTGGGACTGGATGAAGGACCACTGGACGGACGGCCCGATGTCGTATGAGCCGACGGTGAAACGGTGCCGGGCGTGGGACCAGGCCGGCACCGAGTTCGACGGGAAGAACGACCCGGACTGGACCGTCGGTGTCCGATGGGCCTACGACCCCGACACGCACCGGTACCGCATCGAGGACATCGTCCGGTTCCGTCACGCCGCAGGCACCCGCGACAACATCATGCGTGCCACCGCCCGCGCTGACGCCGACGAATGCGGCGGCATCGACGCGGTGACTCACCTTGTGGAGCGCCGCCCGGGGGACCTGGGCCGCGACGAAGCCGACCGGCTCGTACGCGAGGTGTTCGCCGGGTTCCGTGCGACGAAGGTCTCCCCGATCGGCACGAAAGAAGACCGGGCGGCGGGGATGGCATCCGCGATGGAAAACGGTCTCGTCACGATCGTCGAGCAGGCACCGGACCGCGACGGGCACCGGTCGGGGAGCCGGGTGTTCCTCGCCGAGTTGGAGGGGTTCCCCCTCGGGGACCATGACGACCAAGTCGACGCGGGCGCGCATGGGTTCAACTGGATCCGCCAAGAAGGCGCAACGTCGGGTGGGATCAGCGCGGCGGCGGGAGCAGCCGCGGGGTCGTTGCGTCGTTGACGCGTGTCCCTGAGGGGGACACGACCGGTTCGTACCCTCACGCAAGGTCAACCCGGGGAGGTCGCGCGCGTGCCGACGTACGAATCGCAGGTCCACCACAACGGCCTCAAGCCGGGTGACACGATCGTTCTCGACCGGTTGCAGATCGAGGAATGGGCGGGGGAGATCGCGGCCGGGTTCCTGGTGCGTGTCGATGTCCCCGCTGGCCCGATCGGTGACGATGACGCCTGGCCCGACCCCCTCGCCGGCACGGCCGAGACGGTCGACGCGGTTGTCGAGTGACGAACCTGATCCTCACCGTGCTCGTCTGCGCCCTCTGCGCGTACCGACTCGCACGCGTCGTCACGATCGACACCATCACCGCGCCGCTCCGCGCCCACGTCTGGGACCACGCCTACCACGGCGTCGCCGACTACCCCGATAGCGCGGACCGGAAGTCACGCGGCTGGGCGTGGATCTACGGGCTGCTGTCATGTCCGTTCTGCGCAGGCTGGTGGCTCGCCCTCGGTACCTACGCGGCGTGGTCATGGTGGGCCTGGTCTCACGGGCCGATCGCAGCGGTCGCGGTCGCGGGTGGTGCTGCGCTGTGCGCCCGTCTCGACGTCGGGCCGGCACGGTGAGGGACTGGCGTCGCACGATCGAAGCGTTGGAACGCAAGGCTGCTGACCCTGCGTGTCCGGCTCCTGAGGCGGTGGCGTTGCGCGCCAAGGCCCACGAGCTGCGGCGTTCCCGATGCGGCGGAGTAACACCGATCCACGCCGAGGCGCTCCGGGTTCGACGAGTGCTGCACACGAACAGCACTGGAACGACCACGCGCGTCATGTCGGACATCACCGTGTCGTTCATGGGCTACGGCGTCAACGTCCCCGCAGCGGAACGCACCCGATGACGATCGCCTCCGTGCCTCGCGTGCCCCGCGACACCGTCCCCGTCGTGTGGGGTGCCCGGTCCTACGACGGCCGCTCCTACCTCGCGACCCTCGACGTCGAACCCATCACCTGTGCTGGCGTCCCCGCCTGGGTCCAGTTCGACTGGCCGCCCCTCGGCCGTGCCCTCGACCCCGCCGAGTTCTACGTCGGCACCTACGACGCACTCACCCGCCTCGGGTTCGAGATCCGCGACGGCACCCTCCGCGAAGTCACCAACGCCGAGTACGAACAGGTCGCAACCGAACGCCAAGCCGACACCATCACCACCTTCCGTGGCAACCCGGACACAACCCCAATCACCGCGGACGAGTTCACGATGGTCCGCGACGGTGACCATGTCGTGCCCGTCCGCCCGAACCGGGCGCAGCGCCGCAAGCAACGGCGACGCTGATGGGCATACGCGACTGGTTCCGACGCACCCCCGACGTGCGTGTCGCCGCAACCACCCCGATCGACCCGACCTGGGCGCGCACATCCCGGTCCGTCAAGCAGCACTGGTGGGAACGCGCCACACACTTCTCCGAGAACCTCGGCGTCATCCGCTTCGCAGCCGGCCTCAAAGCCAACTCGGGGTCACGATGCGACCTGATCGTCGAGAAACTCACCGACCCACGCTCCGACGAATGGGAACCCGTCACCCGCGAACTCGCCCCCCAAGACCTCCTCCGCCAATACCGGGGCGAGACTCAAGACCAACGCGAGCTGGTCCGTCTGCACCTGTGGCATTACGAGGTACTCGGCGAAGCCCTCCAAACCCATGTCGCGGTGAACGGCCGCCTGTCGTTCGGGATACACTCCCCTCGTGCGGTCGAATGGAAGAACGACCGGGTCATCATCCGTGACGTCCCCGGCGGCACCGTCCGTGACGGCACTGCCCGCGAGCTCACCTACGCGCAGGTTGCTCGCCTGTGGATCCCTGACGAGACGTGGAACGGCCGGTCGGTGTCGTCCCTCAAGGCGGTGCTGCCTGACTGTGAGCGGTACTGGTCGTTGCAACGACGCATGGCCCGCACCGCTGACAGTGCGCTCGGGATGAGCAAGGTTGTGTGGACACCCGACGAAGCCCACACTCACCTTGCTCGCGCCGCGCAGGATCCCACAGGCCATGGTCCCGGCACCGAACTCGAACGGGACTACTACGCCGCTGCGCAACGCATGTTCTCCGACGACGACGCAGTCGAGTCGATCACGCCGATGATGTGGCGTTGGAAGCACTCGTACGGCAAGCCCGAAGTGGTTGACCTGTCACAACCGTTCGACGCGCAGGCCATCCCCTGGCGTAACGAAGCTCTCGAAGCGATCGGCCGGGGCCTCGACTACCCACAACGACTCCTCGTCGCCGGTGTCGGTGACGGCAACCACTGGGCCGACTGGCTCCTCGAGGAACAGTTCGCGAAGAACGCCCTCGCCCCCGCGCTCGAACGGGTCTGCTGGGGTGACCTCACCCGTTCGTTCCTGCGTCCCGGCCTCGAAGTGTTGCGCCGGCGTGGCGTCTGGGATGGTGACCCTGACCGGTACCGCGTCGGGTTCGACATGTCACCGGTGGTGGTGCATCCGAACCAGTCGCAACTCGCGATCGAGCTGTACAACCTGGGGGTGATCTCCGACCGGGCGTTGCTTGACGTCACCGGCTTCGATGTCGCGCAGGCACCCGACACGGCCGAGCTGGAACGGTGGGTGCAACGCATGGCAGTCATCGCCCGCCGCCGCGACGGCCAACCAGTCGATGGGTCGTCGCCCCGCGTGTTGCCCGGCCAGCCGGTCGCGGGGTCTCTCGATGCACGGTCACGTGTGCGTGAGACGGTCCCGTTGGGGCCGTTCCCGGGCGAGTTGACCGGCTGGCTCGACTGAGTCCCTGAGCAGTCGCAGACCCGTCGCCAAACTGCCTGCCGATGGACGCCGTCACAGTCAGCCTCATCGCCTGCGTCGCCGGGAACCCCCTCAAGGGTTGGTTAGACGGCGAACCTGACGACGTGTGGGAAGACAAGGTCTACGACTTCGGCACCCTCGACGCGGCGAAGGACTACATCCGGTCCCTGCCCGAGGCGCGCATCACACACGTCACGATCCTCGCCGCCGACGACCAGGGTGAGTACGTCTTGTGGGAACAGGACCGCGACGCCGACGCGCTCGACGGCTTGGTGATCGGTCGCCCTGCACCACTACCGGTGCCGTACGACCCGACACGCGTTCCCGACGCGCCCCCGCCGTTCGAGGAGCCCGCATGACCACGGACACCGACACCGCCGAAGGTCTCGACCTCGAGCAGGTGTACGCGCTGCTGCGCGACGCCGACTCGGCGTTGTGGAAGCCGCGCATCACCGTCAGGAAGTTCACCGCGGAGCAGGAAGCCGCCGCGAAGGTCATCGCGGTCAAGCGGCAGATCCCGCTCTCGCAGGCCCTCCACGAGACGTTCGTCCCGCACGAAGTCGTGGAGGACGTCGGCAACGCGCTCACCCGTCAAGGCCTCCGCCGCATCATGGACCGCCTCGCCGGCACCGCGTCGAATCAGGCGCTCGACGCGACACACTGCCGCATCGGGGTCGGGAACGGCTCCACCGCGTTCGCGAACACCGACACCGATCTCTCCGCCGCGGCGGGGTCCGGCAACCGGCAGTTCGAGCTCGTCGACTCCGCACCCGCGGTTGGGACGGGCGCGTCGTCGGGTGTCCTCACGTTCGTCGCGACGTTCGAGACCGGCGACGCCAACTTCGCATGGTCGGAGTGGGGCATCGATGGCGGCACCGCGGACGGCACGACCGTCACCTCCGAGGGGAACACCACCCCAGGGCTCATCAATCGGAAGGTCACGTCGCTTGGCACGAAGACGTCCGCTGCGGCGTGGACGTTGACGGTCACTATCACGATCACCTGAGACGCCAGTGGCGATCAGCCCGACCGTTCTCACCGCGGACGGTTCCGACGCCGACGCGTCGAGTTACGCGACCGCGTCGATCAGCCCCACGCCTGGCACGACCATCCTCGTCGGGATTGAGGTCGCGCGGAATGGTGACGTGGCGGTCCCCACGCTGGCCGGGTGTGGCTTGACGTGGACACAGATCGACGTGATAGGCAGCGCCAACACCGACCCGTTCCTCGTGGCGTTCCGCGCGTGGGCCGACCCTGCGTCCGTGACGCCGGGCGCGTTGACGTTCAGTGGCATCACCGGTGCGGGCACCGTCGAAGGCGCGGCGTGGTGTGTCGTGGAAGTCGCCGGGGTGAACCCGACGACGAACAACGGCGTGGTGCAGAAGGCCGTCGGCCAGACCGCGGCCGACAGTCTCACCGTGACTCTCGCAGCGTTCGCGAACGCAGCGAATGGCACCGTCGCGTTCTTCGGGTCGTACGACAACGCGGGTGGTGCGCTCGACCTCACCGCGGGCTCCGGGTTCACGATGATCGGCGAGTTCTCACAGACCATCGCGAACCGCAGCGACTCCATCCGCATCGGGTTCGAGTGGCGCACAGCGAACGACACGAGCATCGACGCGACGGTCAGTGCCGCGAACGACCGGCTCCTCGGCATCGCGCTCGAGCTCGACGGCACCAACGTCCAGAAGTCCGACGGCGACACCGCCACTGCCGCCGACGCCGAAGCAGGCGTCGCTCTTACTGACTCCGACGTTGCCACCGCAGCCGACGCGGGCGAAACCATGACCGCAACGATCGCGGGCGACGACGCAGCCGTAGGCGTCGAGGCCGAGACGGCCATCGTGCTCACCGGCGCGGACGACACCGGCACCGGCGGCGAAGGGGAACTCCTCGCGGTTCCCGTCGCGGACAACGACACCGGAACAGCGAGTGACCTCGAAGCTGCCATCGCCGCAGCTCTGACAGACAGCGAGGCAGCCACAACGACAGAAGCCGAAGCGGCCGCCGCCCAACTTGTCGACACCGACCAGGGCACAAGCGACGACCTCGAGCAAGTGACCGTCGCTGTCACAGACACCGACGCAGGCATCGCGGTTGACGACCTCGCGGACATCCTCGCAACACTCACCGACGCCGACGCCGCCGCGGTCGTCACCGAAACTGAGACCGTCACCATCGTTGCGCCCGCTGGCGGTGACGCGTGCGTCACGCTCGCGCTAACCCCCACCGCGCTCGCGGCTCTCCAACTCGCCTGCCCCACCCTCGTCGTCATCGAACAACACGACGACACGCTCAGCTCTCTCGCGCTCGCATGCGAAACCGCCGCAGGACTCCGTCTCGTCGCTACCGTCCGCGTTGACCTCGACCTGGAGACGTGCTGTTAGATGGCCCCCGAGAGGACACACCGCTGATGTTCCCCGGCGTCGAACACGTGCTCCGCATCCGTGTCCAACGACTCACCGACCCTGACACCGGCGCGTCACTCGACACTCCTGAACTGGTGGACCCGGACACCCTCACCGTCCGGTACGGCCCCGAAGGCACCGCCGGCACGTTGAAGACCTACGGCACCGACCCCGAACTTGTCCGCGACGACACCGGCCTCTTCCACATCGCGATCACCTCAACCACCTCAGGCAAGTGGGCCGCGCACGTGGAGTTCACCGGCCCCGGCGGCTCAGAAGAAAAGCGGTGGGACGTGAAGCCATCCGCCCTCGCCCTGCCGTGACCGACCTTCTCGCTGTCCCCGAAGACGTCGCCCGCACCGCCCGCGCGGCGCTCCACACCCGAGCCGAACGCGGCCAGGGTGGCACCGCCCGCGGCGTCACCATCGCAACCGCGCTCACGACCGGGGTCGTCACCGGCCACGAACTCGACGAGCTCCACGCCTGGCATCGCGACCACCCCGACGAAGTGAAAGGCGACGCGTCCACGATGCTCGCCGGTCTCTACGGCGGCCGTCCGGCCCGCGTGTGGGTCGACCAGATCCAACCGTACGAAGCTGACGTCGAGGTCGCCGCCGTGTCCGGCATGGAAGGCGCAGGCGCGATGGTCGCGCTCACTTGCCCGTCTTCGATCGCGGAACGGCTCGCCGTGTCGGACGGCGAACCGGCCGACAACATGCACGTCACCCTCTTCTTCCTCGGGAAGAGCGACGACCTCGCACCAGCCGAACACGTCCGCATCGCGGACAGGCTACGGGCGGTGACGCCAACGATGGAACCCGTCGCGCTGTCCTTCACGCACCTCGACGTGTTCCCGGCCAACGAGGATGGCATCAGCCCTGTGGTGCTCGTCACCGGTGCCCCCGCCGTGTATGACCTCCGTGAGCGGCTCCGCCAAGCACTCGGCGACATCGAACACTCCGACCGGTTCGCGTTCCATCCCCACCTCACGCTCGGGTACTGGCCCGCCGATGCACTCCCCGCAGGGATGGAACCCGGCCCGCTTCCGGCCCCGGTCGAGTGGACCGCCGATCAGGTCGCGTTGGTGTGGGGTGACAGCTCGGCGTTCTATCCGCTGACGAACCGCCAGCACGCAGACCCGTGGACCCAACCCGTCACCGCGGCGCTCGCACGAGTCGAGAGCGACCGGCTCGCCGGCTTGTCCCGCACCCTCAACCAGACCGACCAACGCCTCCGCGTCAAACTCCACGCCGCCGCCCAAGTCGCCCTCGCCGAAGCAGTCCGCGCCGCGACCGTGAAGCTCAACCAGAAGGCCCGCAACAACGCGCAACGTGCCGCGCTCAACGCTGCTGACGGCCGGTACCCCCCGGCGCTGGTCGCCGCGTTGGGTGTCACCGAACAAGAACTCCTCGACAAACGCTTCGACGAACTGGCCCTCGCCGCCGAAGGGTGGATCGTCACCGCCGAACTCCGCAAGCTGCGCGCCACGGCCCGCGCGCTTGGCGTCGAACCCGACGACCAGTGGGAAGACGAAATCGACCGACGTGCCCACACCGCAGCCGGGTTCCTCGCCGCCGGTGTCGCGCTTCTCGCCCGTGCCCGCCTCGCCGGCGACATCGCGGGTGATGCACTCGGGGAGCAGGCGGGGCCCGTGCCGTTCTCGCTCGTGCGTTCCACATGGGCACTCGGCGCCACCAACGCGACCGCGCCTCTCCGTGCCGAAACCGGCCCCGGTCCCGTTCCCACGACACCCATCCCACGCGTCGAACCCGGCACCACCCTCGCCGGGCAGCTCCTCACCGACACGAACGTCCCCGTGATCGTCAGGTCCACATGGGTCCATGGCGACCCGGCCCGGACGTTCGAGCCACACCAAGCCCTCGACGGTGTCACCTGGGTCGACACCCAACCCGACGAACTCGCCGCGGACCCCGCCGCCTTCCCGTATGTCGACGTGTACCAGCCTGGCGACCACGACGGCTGCACCTGCACGATCGAAGAGTCCTACGAGCCGTACACGACAGGCCCCACCGCCGAGTTGGAGTCCCTGAGCGTTTGAGGGGCGATGCGTACCGTCGCCCCGCATGGAGACCCCACTCGAACGGATCACCGGCCGTGTCGCCGCCCGTCAGGCTGCGCTCACCCCGATCGACGAACCACCCGACCCGAACGCCCGCATCGACGACCTCGAAGCAACCGTCGCTGACCTCGAAGGTCGCCTCGCCGCGCTTGAGGAAGCAGGCGTCCAGGATGCCCTCCAAGGCATGGGCACGGACTGATCGGTGCTCTTCCCGCTCCACCCGCCCCGCGCCTGGTTCGACGAACTGCCGGACTGGTTCACCGTCGGTGAACACCTGACGATCGTCACCGACGGCGACGAAGCCGGCCGTGTCGCCGCGACCATCGCGCCACACGACCAGTGCATCCTCGACGGCCAACCCGGCTGCTGGCGACCACCGGTCTCCCCAACGGCGTACGCCGCCGCACACCAGGGCGACACGATCACCGCCGAAGGTGACCTCGTCCACACCGCGAACATCGGTGGCGGTGTGAACCATGCGCGGGTCTCCGCCCGGTTCGACGAAGCGGTGAAGCACTACGACAACACCGCAAGCCAGATCATGCGAGTCCGGTACCAGGACCACGACGGGCACATCATCGCCCTCGGTGCCCTCTGGCCCGACGTCGACGACCTCCAACTCGCCGTCGCGCGTGCGTCTGCCCTGTCGGGCGACTGGCGTGTCCACCCGCACTCGAAGGCGTGGGACATGACCGGCGCGCAGCTCGTCAACAACCCCGGCTTCCCGCTCATGCGCCGTGCTGCGGGACTCTCCGGTGAGGTGTACATCGGCGGTGACGGTGGTCCCGCCGCGATCGACGACGAACTCCCCGAACGACTCGCCGACGTCGCGCTAGTCGCTGCGCTCGGCGGCCTACCGGGACGGGCACGGGGTCTGATCGACGACCACTGCGCCGCGATCGAGGAAGCAATCGCGGCCGCGGACTGAACATCACGCCGAGGGACGAGGAGGCCCAACGCATGCCGACCAACGACAACCCTACGACGCCCATCGACGAGCCGATCGAGGGCTGGCTGCCGATCGAACGTCAGGTCGACTGGCCGATCGAGGTGCGACCGAACGGCACCGTCATGTACGACGGCATCGCCATCGGCGGCCTCGACTACGACGTCGCAGACACCGAGAGCATCGTGGCGACGGGCAAGCCGCGACTCACGTTGAACCTCGGGTGGATCCGTGCCGCGGGACTACGGATCAAGGTGCTCGACGACCCGGCCGTGGAACGACACCGCGACGGCATCACCCTCGACCGGTGAGTGTGACCGAACGCCTCGCTGTTCCCGAGAACGCCGGGGCGGGCTGGTTGCGTCCTGCGCTCGCCCTCGCGAAGGGCCCGCGCACCCTGCGCGCCGCACGCGCGCTCACAGTCGGTCTCGCCGTCTATGAGGTTGGCAAGAAGGCGTACGACAAGGGCCGCGGCAGGATCACGTACACCGTGTCCGTCCCAGCGGCCGACGAGGTGTACGACGCCATCTCCGACTGGCTCACCGATCAAGTGCCAGCGCGGTCACGGCGCGCGCTGACCATCCGTACACGCCGCCGCGCCAGCTCGTACGACGATCAGCCCATAGAGCCGGAGGGCTCGTCCCGTCAGACGGACCCGCCCGACATGCGGGCCCTCTACGACGGGACCGTCGCGCAGAACGTCCGCATCGCAGGTCACCGTGTCTCAGTGAAGATCAACCAGAAGTCCCTCGGTGAAGGCCTCACCCTCTCGGTCAACACTCATGGTGACTCCTGGTCGCGAGCCATGAAGTCCGTCGAGTTCACCTGCTACGGCGAACGGTCACGCGACGCTGTCCTTGCGTTCCTCACGCAGCTCGCCGCTGAACGCCTCGCCGGGAGCGAGGTCCGGCCACGCATGTGGATTGCGACTCGGTGGGGTGAGTGGCGCCGCGTGCGCGAGGTGCCACTCAGGTCGCTCGACACGGTCATCCTTCCAGCCGACCAGCGCGAGCGGATTGTCGCTGACCTCGCGGGGTTCCTCGCCGCCGAGGGCCTGTACTCGCGGGTCGGGATCCCATGGCATCACGGTCTGCTATTCCACGGGCCGCCCGGCTGCGGGAAGACGTCACTGGCAACGGCGCTCGCTGGGCACTTCGGCCTAGACGTGCATCTCCTCCCGCTCTCAGACCTTGAGGCAGACGCGCACCTCATGGGGCTCCTCGCCAACGTTGACGCACGCTCCGTGCTGATCCTCGAAGACATCGACGTCGTGCACGCGGCAACGACACGCGACGACGACCGCAAGGGCGTCACGCTTTCAGGTCTCCTGAACGCGCTTGACGGGATCGCCACCCCTCATGGGCTGGTGACCGTGATGACCACGAACGACCTCGCGTCGCTCGACCCGGCGCTCGTGCGTCCCGGGCGCGCTGACCTCGTCGAAGAGTTCGGCCCCCTCGACGGCGACCAGGCTCAGCGTCTCGGGGACCTCGTGACGGGATCCACGAACCGCTACCCGCTCCCGGCGCTGAATGGCGCGCATCTCACGCACGCCGAGCTGCTTGACGCGGCGAAGCCGCACCTGGACGACCCGGTCGCGGCTCACCGTGCCCTCAGCGCGCGGATCTTGCGCGCCCCGGTAGGAGAGGATGCACGATGACGCACTGGCGACGGCTGCTCCTCGTCGCGGTTGGACTCACCGTCACGATCGCGATCTGCAACGTCGTCGCCGAACTCGAGACACGCGCTGCCGGATACGAGCAGTGAAGATCCTCTACGAAGGCAACGACATCGTCCCGTGGTGTACCGAGGTACACCTCACCGAGTCGTTCCGTGCCCTCGGCCACGACGTGATGCTCGTCGCACCACAAGACACCGACCCCATCGGCCTGCTCTTCTTGCTTGACAGCTACCAGCCTGACGTGTTCCTCCTCACCCGCCCGTGGGGGACACGCTCCGCGGTCACCCCACAGTTCGCACGTCGTTGCCGCGAGCGGGGCATCCCAACCGTCGGGTTCCACCTTGACTTGTTCTGGGGACTCCCCGAACGGGAACGGTGGGTGCGCGACAAGTCCGACCCGCTCTTCCGCATGGATCACCTGTTCTCCACCGACGGCGCCCACGACACCGACTGGTCCACGTGCGGGATCAACCACCACTGGATGCCCCCCGCCGTGTACGCCCCCGAGTGTTACGACGCCACACCCGACGAGAAATGGGCCGGCGTCAAGGTCGGATTCGTCGGCAGCGCACCCACCGCGCTCGGCGGGAACTACCACCCCGAACACGGGCACCGCCGCGAGCTCGTCGCACACCTCACCGACTGGTACGGCGACCAGTTCGTCCATGTCGGCAACGGCGGCCCGATCGGGACGCTCCGCGGCGGCGACCTCAACCGGTTCTACGCGTCGGTGCCGGTCATCGTTGGCGACTCGTGCTTCGTGCGTGCAGACCGTGCGTACTGGTCGGATCGGGTGCCGGAGACGTGGGGTCGCGGCGGGTTCCTCATCCACCCGCGCGTCGACGCGCTCGTCGAACAACTCGGGGAGGGTTACCCCGGTTCCACGTGGGACGCGGGTGACTGGTCGGCGTTGCGTGACTGCATCGACGGGTGGCTCGGCGACGCGTACGCGCGTGGCGGCACCCGGCAACGCATCGCCGCGACGATCCGTGCGGAGCACACGTACACGATCCGTGCCCGCACCATCCTCGCCACTGTGTTCGGAGACCGACCGTGACTGATGTAGCGATGGTCCCCACCACGATCAACGGCCGCTGGAACCTGCTCCTCCCGGAGCACCGCGCAGCGCGGCCCGAGTGGACCGGCTGGGAAGTCGAGCGTGTCCAGTCGATGCACGCCAACTTGCGGCCGGGCATGGTGCTCTACGACATCGGCACCGAAGAAGGCGACCTCTCCGCGCTGTATGCGTCATGGGTCGCAGACGCCGGCCGCTGTCCCAACTGCGGGGGGTATCCCGCGACCGATGTGCGCGCGGCTCAAGGCCCGCTGTGCTGGTGGCAGTCGTGCGCGAGGACAGGGGGAGGGGGTGCGGTGCTGTTCGAGCCGAACCCGCGCGTGTGGCCCAACATCCGTGCCATCTGGGAAGCGAACGCTCTCGCCGCGCCGATCGCCACCTGGGTCGGTTTCGCTGGGTCGGGCGAACGGGTGTCGCGCGAGTTCGTCGCCGAGCACGTACTTCCCCGCGACGGCAAGTGGCCTGCGTGCGCGTCCGGGCCACTCATCGGCGACCACGGGTTTCTCAACCTGTCGGAACGACCCGACGTGCCCAGCATCACCATCGACCAGATGGCCGCCGCGACCGGTCGACCACCCGACGCGATCACCATTGACGTCGAAGGCGCCGAGCTGCACGTCCTCCGCGGCGCAGACCACACACTCACCGAGCAGCGTCCCCTCGTCTGGTGCTCGGTGCATCCCGAGTTCATGTTCCACATGTACGACCAGTACGAGCGGGACCTGCACGACTGGATGCACGACCACCGGTACTGGGCGGTGCATCTTGGCTACGACCACGAACACCACGTGCTCTTCTATCCGATCGAACGCGAAGACGCGATCAACCTCGACGGCGCATCACCATGCCGGTAGGACGAGCCATTGAGCTACCCCACGTCCTCTACTGGGGTGACCACGCAGACGACGAGTACTGGGACCGCGGCCTCTTGTCCGACGTGCTCGCTGGTACAGCGTGGCGGGTGCCCGGCTCGCCCTCGTTCACGAACATGCACGGAGCTCGCCTCCCCGACGGTCGCGGTGGCGTGATGGTCGTTGCTGCTCGCCAGAACGTCGAGCACGTCGCAGAACTCGAGCGTGAGATGACCCGCATGGCGTGGTGCCTGGTCGCGCTCACCGGCGACGAGGAAGACGCCTTCCCGTGGCGTGACGTCACCCACGACGGCGTACGCGTCTGGAAGATGGGCGGCCAAGTTGCTGCGATGGACGGCTGCGCGCAACCTCTCGGGTCCGGCTACCCACCCTGGTTCCGTGCCTGCCTCCCCAACACGGCACCAGACAAGCCACTCGACTGGTACTTCGCCGGGCAACTCAACCATGCACGCCGCGACGACATGGCCGCCGCGTTCCGTGACCAACCGAACGGGCTGCTGCTCCCCTCGCCAGGGTTCACGCAAGGCCGGGCACACGGCGACTACGCGCATGGTCTCGCGTCAGCGAAGGTCGCGCCCTGCCCGTCCGGGCTGCACACCCCCGACACGTTCCGTCTCTACGAAGCCCTCGAAGCCGGGTGCATCCCACTCGCTGACGGTGCAACACCCGGCGGTCGCGCGGATGACTACTGGACGTACATCTTCGGTGGCCCGCCACCGTTCCCGGTCGTGGGGGAGTGGGAACACGCACCGGCGACAATGCGCGAGATCCTCGATGGTTGGCCCGCGAACGCGAACCGGGTAGGCGCTTGGTGGCAGCAGTGGAAGCGCGACCTCGCCTACCGGTTCCACGACCAACTCGCGGACCTCCGCGGTGAACCACGCACGATGGACAGACCTGCGGACGAGATCACCGTCGTCATGCCGACCTCACCCGCCGGGTTGCATCCGAGCACCGCGCACATCGAAGAAACCATCGAGTCCATACGCGCCTCGCTCGGTGACTGCGAGATCGTCGTCTGCGCGGACGGGGTACGCCCAGAACAGGAACACCTCCGCGACGCGTACGACGAATACCTGCGTCGCCTCGTCTGGTTGACGAACCACCGGTGGCACAACGTCGTCCCCGTCCTCATGGACACGTGGGGACACCAGGCGAACGTCGCCCGCCACGCACTCACACAGGTCCGCACCCCACTCGTCCTGTTCGTCGAGCACGACACCCCCCTCGTCGGTGACATCGACTGGTCGGCGTTGTGTGCCGCGATGCACACCGGCCGTGCGAACGTCATCCGACTCCACCACGAAACCCACGTCCTCGAACCACACCGTCACCTCATGCTCGACCGGGAACCGCGCGTCATCGCAGGCGCACCGATGCTCCGCACCGAGCAATGGTCCCAACGACCCCACCTGGCCCGCACCCTCTGGTACCGCCAGCTCATCGACCGTGTGTTCCCCGAGTCGTCCCGGTCGATGATCGAAGACCGCGTGTACGGCATCGTCGAGAACGCCTGTCGTGACCATGGCGTCACCGGCTGGGAGGAATGGCGCCTATGGCTCTACGCGCCTGACGGTTCGATCAAACGCTCGACGCACTTGGATTCGCGGGGCGACGGCGACAAGTACGACATGAGGTTCACGTGACCCACGTTGGTCTCGTTGCCCGATGCGACTCGGGCGGTCTTGGCGTCCAGACCGCCGAGTTCTACCGGCACCTCACACCCGACCGAACCCTCGTCGTCCTCACCGACCACCGCACCCGCGGTGTCTGCGACTCCGAACGGTACGGCGAGCACGTCACCTGGATCCCCGGCCTCCCACAGCCGGCACACATCGACAAGTTCGTCGATGGTCTCGATGTCGTGTTCACCGCGGAGACCGTCTACTCGCCCGACTTCGTGAACATCGCACACGAGCACGGCTGCCGTGTGATCGTCCAAGCCAACCCGGAGATGTGGGACGGCGAAGCCCACGGCGCCCAGGTCGTCCTGCCAACACCATGGCTTGCCGAGCGGTTCCCCCACGCGACGTTGTTGCCCGTCCCCATCGCGTGTGACCGGTTCACCGCGCGTGAACGGCGCGAAGCACGCCGGTTCTACCATCCGGCGTCACCCGCGATGGCCGACCGCAACGGCACGGGCCTCGTCGCCGCCGCGCTCCGTCACGTCACCGCCGACATCGAGATCGTGATCCGTGGTGCCCGCACCCGCGGCGAGATCGCACGTGCCCCACGCGACATGCCACCGAACGTGAAGCTCCTCGAACTCGAACACACCGACAGCGCGTACTTCGACGCGTATCCCGACGACGTGGACGTCATGCTCCTCCCACGCCGATACGGCGGGTTGTGTCTCCCGGCGCAGGAAGCCGCCGCGCAAGGCATCCCGGTCGTGATGTCCGACCTCGCCCCGCAGGCTGCGTGGCCGCACGTCGAGCCGGTACCTGTCGCGCGGGCGGATCGGGTGCGGATGAAAGGCGGCCTGTTCGACGCGTACAGCGTGGACCCGCGTGTCCTCGCCGCGACGATCGACGACCTCGCCACCAACCCTCAGCGGGTACAACTGCTCTCGCGTCGTGCGCTCGCGTGGGCCGACGAGATGTCATGGGAACGGTGGGCGCCCCGCTACCGGGCGTTGCTGTGCCCGTCCTGATCGTCCCGTACCGGCGTGGCGGGTCCCGCATCCGAGCTCGCGCCGCCGCGTTCGTCCGTCGCTACCTCCACGCGATGCACCCCGACTGGCCGGCGTGCTTCGCGGTAGAGCCCCACACCGGATGGTCGAAACCCCGCGCGGTGAACGCCGCGGTCACCGCGACGACCGGGCGTGTGATCGTGGTTCATGACGCCGACTGCCTCGTCGAACCCGCCGCGCTCGAGCGTGCGGTCGACGCGGTCGACCGGGGAGCATCGTGGGCGGTGCCGCACCGGATGGTGTACCGGCTCAACTCCGACACGACCAGCTCCCTCTACCGGCATGGCGTCCATGTCGCCGTCGGGCCTGTGTCCCGCCAGGACGGCCAACGTGCCCCCTACCTCGGTGTCCCCGGTGGTGGGATCCTCGTCGTGTCGCGCGACGCATGGGAGACAGTCGGCGGGTTCGATGAACGCTTCGAGGGGTGGGGTGGCGAAGACGCCGCGTTCGGCCATGCGCTCGACACCCTCGCGGGCCCCCACTGGCGGGGTGTTGCTCCGCTCTGGCACCTGTACCACCCGCGGGCCGACCCCGGCGTGGTGTACGACACGAACCATGCCCTGGAGATCCGGTACCTCCACGCGTCGGGCAAACCGGACGAGATGCGCGCCCTACTCGCCGAACGGTTGACACCTGTCGGTCTAGGCGACTAGAGTCCGGGGGAGCAGGGTAGAGCAGTCTGGCAGCTCGCCTGGCTCATAACCAGGAAGTCGCGGGATCGAAGCCCGCCCCTGCCACCAGCCCTCCTGGCGGTGAGCACAGCGCCCCCGATTCCAGCGGACGGGGGCGCTGTCGCGTCCCGCAGAGAGAATCCACGCCCACGACAACCGGGCGTGCCATACTGACCTCCGACGACGCCGGTGCCCCTGTGGCACCGGAGCGGAAGCCCTTGAGGCTCCCTCGTAGCGGTCGCACCGAGACCCCGCGCCACCGGCGCGTGACCCGTTGCACCACGAGGAGCCCAAGATGGACCGCTTCGACCTCACCGGCCTCAGCCCCCGCCACCGTTCAATCTTCGAGCATGGTGTCCGCGGCGGCGACGGCGAGCCCACCACGCCGACCCGTCCCGAGGTCCCCGAGTCCCTCGACGCGTTGAGTGTCGAGCAACTCGGCGAGCTCCGCCAGTCGCTCACCGCGTACCGCGCCCACCTGGAGACCGAAGCCCGCACGCCCGGCATCGGTGTCCTCCGGGCCCGCGAGATCGCCGACGAGTGGCGTCAGGTCACGGAGCAGGCCACGGCCGTCACCACCGTCGAAGCCGAAGCGATCGGTGCGCTGAACGAGATCACGTTCGCGGAGCCGCTCCCCGAACCTGCCGTCGCGCCAGAAGCCCCCGCCGCGGAAGCAGCCGAGCCGGCCGCGGAGCCCGCACCGGTGGAGGCCGAGCCGGTCCCGGTCGTCGCTGCGATCACCGAAGCCGAACTGGCCCAGGTCACCGACCCTGCGTCGCCACCCCCGCCCGGCGGCCCCGCCGGTCACCGTCCGGTCACGCCCCTCGCGGTCACGGCGGGTCTCGGCGCGGCGACCGTGATGGACAGCGACGGCGGTGTCGACTACGAGCAGCTCGCCGTCGCGTTCCAGTCCGCGCGCGGCCAGGTCCTCCAGGGCAACCCGGCCGAGAAGGCCACCGCCCGCATCGCGGCCATCGCCGGCTACGACGCCGACCCGAACACGATGGGCGTCGAGCGTCTCTCGCAGTCGGCGGTGGAGACCGACCGGATGATCCGCGAAGCGAACGCCGAGTGGCGTGCCCGGTGGGACGCCGCCCGTGCCCCCGAGTCCCGTGTCGCGGCGATCTGCACCCCGTACGAGCCGCTGCGTGACATCCCGGACTGCGTGCAGTCCACCGAGCCGTTCTCCGACTCGCTGCCCATGCGGCCCGCCGGGCGGCTCGGCTTCACGTACACCCCGTCGATGGGTCTCTCGGCCATCTCGTCGGGTGTCGACGTGTGGGACGAGACCGACCAGAGCAACGTCGTGGCCGGCACCGTCGGTACGTGGAAGCCGTGCGTCCAGGTGACGTGCCCGTCGCCGCTGTCCGTCACCGCGGAAGCGATCACGGCGTGCATGTACTTCGACCGGACGACCGACATGAGCAACCAGGAACGCATCCGGGACGCCATGTCGAAGATCAAGGCGCAGAAGGCCCGCACGAAGACCGGCCGGCTGCTCCAGATCGCCGACACGTTCTCGCACCACTTCGAGGCCGCGACCCCGTACGGGGCGCTGCCCGGCATCGTGCAGGTCATCCTGACGACGCTCGAGCAGGGCGAGTACCCGGAGCGTCTCGACGACGCCCCGTACGTGTTCTACGCCCCGCCCGGGCTGCTCTCCGCGCTCGTCATCGACCGGGAGAACCAGGCGTACCTGGACCAGTCGCAGCGAGGCGAGATCGCCGCGTACATCGAGCAGTCGTGCAGCGACGCCGGCAAGAACGTCCGAGTCGTGGACCTCGACGACATCGAGACCGCCGGGCAGACGCCGTTCGCGTCGCTGCCCACCGCAGGCACCGCAGGGAAGGTCGCGTTGCCCGGCCTCGGTGGGACCACACGTCCCTTCAAGGCCCGGCTGCTCGCCCCCGAGTCGTTCCTGTACTTCTCGACCGGTGAGATCGAGACCGGCGTCCAGACGTCCCCCGACCTCGCGCGACGCAACCAGCTCCAGTGGTTCCAGGAGGAGTACGTCGGTCTCGCGAAGCACGGCTGCCACCCGGCGTACACGTTGCATCTCACCGTGTGCCCGAACGGCACCCGCGCCGCGCTGACCACCGCGTTCTCCTGCCCGACCACCGCGAGCTGACCCGTCCGGTCGGAGAAGAACACGACTCTCGGGAGGAGGTGAACGCGTGGCGAAGGGAGCAGGGTTCGAGCCGATCGTCGGTATCGCGCCGGTGCGTGGCACGGCATCGCTGCTGTCCGTCGCGCGTGCACTTCCCCCGGGGGCCCGTTGGGGTTCCGGCATTGCGTGGCGTCCCCTCGTCACCTGCGGTGCTGGTGACGCCGGGCCGGCGTACCGGCGTGAGTTCTGCGCGTCGGGCGACATGGAAGGCCTCGACGACGACACCCCGACCAGTCGGGTCGCGTTCTACCCGTACGACGTGTACCTGCCGTACGAGTGTGACTGGGTTCTCCCCGACGGTCCCGAGGGCGAACCGGCGTTCACGCAAGCGTCGCTGGCTGCGCTCGACGCGGCGAGCGCATGGCACGTGTCACGCGAGCTCATGGTCGGCGACACCGAAGACGAGAACCCATCGCTGGTGTCGACCGCGTCGGACATCAGCGAAGCCACCCCGGTCCATCCTGTCCGCGCGGTCGGTCTCCTCCTCGACGCCTGGTCGGCGTGTACGCAGCAAAGCGGAGACGGACGCAACGGCCCCATCATTCACGCCGCCCCGTCGGTCGTGACTGACCTCCTCGCGCATGGTGTCGTCGCCCAGATCGGCGATGTCCTCCACGGCCCGGTCGGGTCCCTCGTCTCACCCGGCCCTGGCTACCCGCTCGCCGCGGTGCCCGACGACGGCGAAGACGGCGACGAAGACGCGTGGGTCTACATCTCCGGGCCTGTCGAGTACGCCCTGTCCGCCCCGGAGGTCGCGGTGGGTGACGTGCTGAACAACCCGCGGCTCAACAAGTACCTCGACTGGGCGTTGCGTCAAGCGATTCACCGGTTCGACCCGTGCTGCGTGTTCGCCATCGCGGTGCAGGCCCCGACGTACGCGAACGAACTGCCCGCGTGATGGGAGACACGATGAGCGACGACACCCCCGACGTACCGGCCGACGACACCCTGGCCGATGACCAGGGTTCCACGGAACCGGTCGTGCCTACCGACCCGCCAGCAGACGTCGCCGAGCCAGCCCCGGTCGATGACGCGGCCGACGCCGAACGCATCGCGGCGCTCGAGGTCCACGTCGAAGAGCTCGAAGCGGCACTCGCCGCGGCGGACGCGAAGCTCGCCGAACTCGAGCAGTACATCGGCGAACTCGAAGCCGACCCGTACCGTGCGCCGGCCAGCGCCGACAGCCAACTCGGGGAACGCACCCCCGGCCTCGATCACTACGAGTCCCAGCAGCTCGTCGCCGAGCAGCAGGCGTACGACCGTGACGTGCAGCCCCTCATCGACGCGGGTGTCGCTGTCGTCGACACCGACGGACAGGACACCTGACCGTGGGTTGCGGCTGCGGACAGCCCGCCGCGAAGCCCGTCCCCGATCGTCGGGAGAGCCAGTCCTCGGACGGCCCCCGGAAGGTCCCGCCCCGCCCCGTCGCCGTTCCCCGGCGACGCCCCTAAGGAGCCACCATGGCCTCTGGTTGCCGTTCCCCCATGTCGATCTGCGCGGTGCGTCTCTCGCGACTCAACGCGTCTGGCGCACCGATCTCGAACCACACCGCGGGTGCGATCTCCCAGCAGGGCGGCATCGGTGTCCTCAAGTGGACGGCCGACATCGTCGCGGGTGACAAGATCCGCGACAAGGACGGCTGCGGGAACCTCGCTGTCGTGCGCGACTACGACGACAAGCTCGCCGGCTTCAACGTCGAACTCGACCTCCTCGTGTCCAGCTACGAGCTGCGTGAACTCGCATACGGCGCGCAGCTCATCACGAACGGCGCCACGGTCCTCGGCGCAGCCGACACGGTCGACACGGCGTGTGGGACGGTCACCGCGAAGACCGGGGTCGTCCTCGAGGCGTGGGGCGAGAACCAGGAATGCGCGCAGCTCGACGCCACGAACCCGTACCACCGGGTCGTGTTCACCAAGGTCGTCTTCAACCCGACCGACGGGGAGATGAAGGCCGGCGCGAACCACATGGTGCTCAAGGGGTACGCCCGCGTCAACGACGGTGCCGGCAACGGTCCCTTCAACGACTGGCCGTCGTCGGTGCTCGCGATCCCGAACAAGGCACGGTTCGTCATCGAAGACACGGGCCTGCCGACAGCGTCGGTGGACTGCGGCTACGTCACGACGCCGTCGCAGTCCTGACGGAGCACCCGAGGAGGGAAGGGTCCCGGCCACCTCCTTCTCCCCACGTGGGAGCGGCCGGGACCCAACCCGTTCACGGCTGAGGAGGGCCGATGCCAGCACCCGCCACGGGCGCATGCGACGCGTGGGTTGCCTGGTGTGACCTGCCGTGCGACATCGACCTGTCCGAACTACCGATGGACACCGAGACCCTCCAAGGTCTCATCGTCACCGCGGCGTCCGACTGGCTCTACGAGGAAACGTGCCGCCAGTTCGGGGTTTGCACCGTCACCGCCCGGCCGATGGTGTGCTGCCGACACAAGAACCCGCACTGCGCGTGCGGCCGGTACCCGTACCTCGACCTCGGCACCACCCCCGTCGCCGCGGTCACCACAGTCGTTGTCGATGGTGTCACCCTCGACGCTGACGCGTACCGGGTGGACGAGTGGCGGTACCTCGTCCGTGTCGACGGCGACGACTGGCCGGCCTGTCAGCACTTCGACACCGACGACGGTGTGACCGTCACCTGGACCCAAGGCGTCGCGGTCCCCGCGATGGGTGTCCTCGCCGCGCAAGCCCTCGCCTGCAAACTCGCCCACGACGTCGTCGACTCCTGCGGGGCACCCCCATCGAACGCCGAAGCGATCTCGCGTGAAGGGGTCACGATCAACCTCGCGCCCCCGAAGCCGGGCGAAACGGTCGGGATCCAACTCGTCGACAACTGGGTTGCCCGGCACCGTTGCGGCGGCGGGATCTTCGACCCAGGTAACGCAGCACCGGGCGCGTGGCGGACCGGAACATGACCGCAGTCGGCACCGTCGGCATGCTCGGCCTCGGCATCCGCGCGGATCGCCGTCGCCGTGGCGACGCTCCGGTCCTTGGTGCGTGTGGCCCGTGCCCGCATGGCACCCCACGCTGCCCCTGCTCGGACGGCGGCTTGTGTGTCCACGTGTCGCTCGAAGGGTCCCCTGGGCGTCCATGCCCACAGACCGGCCGCGTCGGCTGCGGTGAGTGTGCCTGATGGCCGTCAAGGTCGACCCGCGTGGCCTCCAAGACGCCGTACGCGAGCTGTTCGCCCGTCGAGCCGACGACGCTGTCCTGGCGATGCTCCTCGACATGGAGAAGGATGCACCGCGACGTACCGGGTCGATGGTGAACGACATCACCATCACCGAGAACGACAGCCCCACGACGATCGCCCGTCACCTCCGCGCCCCCGCCGAATACGCCTCCTACCAAGACGAAGGTGTCCCAGGCCCAATCCTGCCGGTGCGGGTGAAGGCGTTGCGGTTCGTCGCCTCAGACGGCTCGGAGGTTTTCGTGAAGTCGACCAGTGGTGTGCCCCGCACCGACTGGTGGACGTCGAAGGTCACCCGTTGGCGTGAGTACGTCGCCCGCGTGATCGGACACTGAACATGGCTGGGGGTCTCGCCGAGCTCGAGCAGGCACACCTCGACCTTGCTGCCGCCGCGCTCACCGCATGCGGACGGCCGGTACCTGACGCGACGAAACGGATCCGGTACCACGGTGACATCGCCGTGCAGTCCTGCTGTGACCACGGACTCCTCACCTGCCACTGGAACCCGGTCACAATCGACCGCACCGGCATCCCCGCCGGAGTCACGAAGCCCCCCGGGCGGCCCTCAGCCGACGTGTGCCTGCGGCTCTACCGGTGCTTCCCAACCCTCAACGACGACGGCACGTTCGACGACGCGAAGGCCGACAGCGCAGCAGCCGGACTCGCGCTCGACCTCGACTGCATAACCACGGCGCTCCTCACCGCGATCTGCGCCGGGACCCTCGCCGAACACCTCGCGGGCTGCGCGGGTCTCGAACTCCTCGGCGCGACACCACGGAAGCCTGCGGGGGGCTGCGCGGGAATCGAGTGGAAGGTCCGGGCGCAGTGGAGAGCGTGGTCGGCTAGCTGAGGTCGTCGAGCCGGTCGGGGCAGAACGCCTTGACCTCGTCACGGAAGTAGCCGCGCTGACCGCCAGCAAGTGCGTACTGCTCCTCGAGTTCCCTGTCACCGAGGTCACAGGTGTCCCGTGCCGCGGCGACGACCCGCTTGAACGCCGCTTCGTCCTCGATCGGGTGTCCTGAGCGGGCGACGAACGCCTTGCGGTACTGCTCGACCGCGTCGTCGCCATCGCCGGTTGAGCTGCCGTTGCACGCGGCGAGGAGGAACACCACGACGCAGACAGCCACGGTGAATCGTCGCATGGTCACACAGTGTGGCAGGCGCAGTCCGCCGCTGCCGCGATCCGCCATCTACGCTCACGTCACGCTCACGTCGTCGGCGTACGAGGAGGTACCGCATGGCGGGCGAGGAGAAACAGGCTGACGCGCTCACGCTGCGCTCGGACGGGACGGTGCTCGTCAAGTGGGACGACTTCCAGGTCGAGCTCAGGCGCCCGAAGGCGAAGGAGTGGGGTTCCTACATCGAGGAACTCGAAGCCGCCGACGAGTGGCTCACGCAGCCAGAGATCGACGCGAAGGACCGCGAACCCCGCCCGATGCGTCTCCTCGTCGCGGAACCCACCCCGTACAAGGCGCTCTACACCCGCATCCTCGACGAGCTCGGCGGCCAACCCATCGCGCAAACCGACCTGCCGGGCTGGATGATCGACGCCAAGTTCGCGATCCGGCTGAACGCGCACTGGATGGCCCTCCCTTTGACTGGCTGAGAGGCCGCGGTGGAGACGGCGAACCACTCCCACCCTCGTCGCTGCCGGGCGTCAAGGGCATCCTCGCGCTCGTCTACCGGGCCTTGGCCCCCGTCGGGCTGTTCCCCCCAGTGATTGGCGAGATGGAGCTCTGGCAGATCGGCAGCCTGCTCGGCTCCGACGAAGAGCAGCCGGGTGGTACCGCGCAACTCATCCTCCCGCACGACCCGACCGCACCCGTAGGTGTCGCACGCGTGATCGAGGTGAACTGACGTGGCGGGCCTCGAGGAAGGAGTCGGCCTCGATATCTCCGATGCGTTGCGCGACGCGGACCGGCTCGCGCAGGAAGCCGGCGAAGCCCTTGAAGCGGCGCTTGGTGGCGCGGTCGAGTCGTTCCGGGCCCAGTTCACGACCGCGTCCGGCCAGATCGGTGACCTCCTCGCGGATGCCCTCGCGGATGTGCCTGTCACCGCGGACGCCTCCGCGGTACCCGGCGAGATCGAGACCGCACTCGAGGCCACGGACGGCACCGTCGTCGTTGAGGGCGACGCCACACAGCTCCCCGGAGAAGTCGATGAGGCACTCGCAGGGGTGACCCCGTCCGTGCCTGTCACCGCTGACACGGGGCCGGCTGAGGCCGAAGTCGCCGGGTTCGTCACCAGCGCAGAAGCCACCAGCGTTGAGGTGCCGGTCACTGCGGACACCACCGACGCCGAGGAATCCCTTGACGGCCTCGCGGGCAGTGGTGGCGCCGCCGAGGAGTCCCTGTCGGGCACCAGCGCCGCCGCGGCCGCTGTGTCGACGTCGAGCTCGTTGGCGTCCGGTTCAGTGGACGCACTTGCCGGTTCCGCCGCGAACCTGGTCGGGAAGGGCGGCTCGGTCGGCACGGTCCTCGCCGCGGGTGTCGTCACCCTCGGTGGCTTCACCGCCGGGGCGATCTCCGCCGAGGGAGCATCACAGCGGCTCGACTCGACGATGGGTGCCCTCGCGTCACGGGTCGAGACGATCAAGGTCGGCAGCCTCAACATCGAACTCGCCGACCTTGCCGTCAAGACGGGCTCCAGTGGGTCCGGGATGCGCAACGCAGCAGCCGACGCGTTCCAGCTTGGGACATCGTTCGGGCATGGACGTGAGGAGTCCGCCGACTTCTCCGCCGAGATCCTCGCCCTGTCGGCCCGTGCTGTCGCGCTGAACCCCAACCTCGGTCAGACCGGCGACGTTGCCGAGACCATGATCCGGGCGCTTGCGTCCGGTCGGGACCGGGCGTTGCTGCCGTTCTCGCTCGGTATCTCTGGCATCGAGATCAACCAGCGTGCCGCGACCCTCGCCCTCGCGGACGGACGCGAGGAGATCACCGCCGCGGACAAGGCCATGGCAGGCGCGTCGCTCGCGTCGGAACGACTCGGTGGCCGGCTCGCGTCGGACATCGAGGCCGGGTCGCGGAACTCGCTGCTCGAGGTCCGCTCGTTGGGCCGCGAGTTCGCGTCGACCGCGACGGAGATCGGCCGGCCGCTTGTCAGCCCAACCCTGGAGACCTTGCGCGCCGCGCGGCCTGTCGTGCAGTCCGTCCTGGAACCCCTCGGCCAACTTGCCGGGACGGTGCTCCCCGCGGTGGCATCCGGACTTGGCCTGATTTCCCCGGCGCTTGGGCCGGGCATCGCCGGGTTCGTCACCTTCAAGGCTGTCGCGGAGGGTGTCCCCGCGGTGCTCGACTTCGTGAAGACCGGCCTTGAGTCGATCAAGGCGGCGGCGGTCGGTGGTGCGGGGATCAACGCGTTCCTCGGTCCGCTTGGCATCGTCGCTGGCGTCGCGGTCACCGCCGCGGTTGGTCTCGGGCTCTTCAACGAGACCGTCGAGGAGGGTTCCGACGAGCTGGACACCTTCCAAGGTGCGCTCGAAGACGCGAACGGTGAACTCACCGAGACGGGCGTCAAGGCTGCCCGGTCGTTCTTCGAGGCCCGCGGGCAGCTCGGCGAGCTGGGACAGGCGGGCCTCACCCTCGATCAGGTGTTGTCGTCCACGACCACGACGACGGAACGTCAACGCGACGCGCTTCGAGGCCTGATCCATGAGACCGAGATCGAGATCGGTCAGGCCGTCGGGAAGCGCGAGATCCTGACCACCGAGAACGGCTTGCGGGACCTCAGCGAGACACGACTGCGGAACGTGCGTCAACGTCAGGCCGAGTACATCGACGAGATCGCCCGCGGGAACCCGCACCTCGCGCAGCAACTCCGCCAACTATCCGAAGAGAACAACTTGAGTCCTGCTCTCGCAAAGACCATCGCGGGGTTGGCCGACAAGTACGCCGCGGCGGCGCGCACCCAACGTGACCGCACGAAGGCCGGCGCGGATGACGTGGCGGTCACGCAGTCGCAGCGTGGCGCTGTCGAGACACTCACGACGTCTGTCGAGTTCTTGACCGGGTCGTACGAGGACCAGATCCGCATTCTCGACGCCGCGTCGGACGCGCTCCTCGCGCAGTACGACGCGGGGTTCGCGGCGTCACGCGCGGTCGACGCGCAAGAAGACGCTCAGGAACGTCTGAACGGGGCGTGGTACGCAGCGGCGATCGCGGGTGGCGAGAACGCCGAGGCGAATGAGGAAGTCGCTCGTGCGTCACGCGACGTGGAGGAATCGACGTTGCGTGCCGCAGTGCAGCTCGGCGCGAAAGCCGAGAAGGACGCCGCAGGCCAAGGTGCCGCCGCCGCGCACGCGGCAGGGATCAACGCGCAGGTCGGCTACCTCCAGAACCTCGCGAACGGCCTCGCTCCCGACTCGCCCCTGCGGCAGTTCATCGAGCAGTACATCGGACGCCTCTACGCGATCCCAGAGAACCGGAAAACGAACGTCGTCGTCGACTTCTCCGTCTTCGACGACTACACGTACGCGCCGGAGGGGTTCTACTCGAAGGGCGGTTGGGTCGGTGGACAGATCGGCGCGGGCGACATCGTCCCTGCACGGCTGTCGCCGGGTGAGTTCGTGGTGTCCCGCGACATGCTCGCAGGACGAGACACGATCCCGGCGGAGGTGGCGTCGATGCTCGGCGCCGTGAAGCAACCGGCACTGCACGCCGTCACCCCCGCGACTGGCGGCCTACCGCCGGTTGACCTCGACCGTCTCGCGGACCGCATCGTGGGCGGCGTGGGGAAACGAGGCCCACTTGACGGGGCGAACCTCACGATCGACGCACGGCAAGTTGTCAGCGACCTGGACTTCTTCCGGCTGTCGCGGAGTGGTGGCTGATGCCCGCCGTGCTCCTCGACGGTCAGGTCGAGTTCCGTGTCGATGACGACGCGGCGCTCGTCGTTGGTTGCGACACCCGTTTCGCGTGGCGTGGCGACTGGTACTCGTGGTGGTCGGCCCCGACGTTGCGGACCAGTGACCTGGCGCGTGGCGGTGGCGATGGTGTCGTTGCCGGGTCAGACTGGATCGACACGCACACGACGACGTTCGTGTGTCTCATCACCGCTGACACCGAAGCGGATCTCCTCGCCCGCATCGACGCGTGGAAGTCCGCGACGGCGCGCAGCATCGACAGTGTCGTGACGGTCCGCTCCGCCGCGTTCGGGACGGTACGGCGACGTGTCGGCAGGTTCCGCATCCCCGGTGATGTGCAGGTCGATCAGGTGTCGTTCCTCCGCGACTCCGACGCGAGCGAGCAGTCGTGTGGTCTCCGGGCGGTCGGCTCCACACAGTTCGTGTCCCTCGATGGGCTCACCTACGGCGATGATCTCAACACGTGGGTCACGACCCGTGTCGTGTCGGGTTCCGGGTTCACGGTGCCGTTCACGGTGCCGTTCACGTTGGGTGCCTCGACGTCGGGGACACTCGACGCCGTCAACAACGGGAACGCGCCCGCGCCGTGGACAGCAAGGCTCGATGGGCCCGTCGCGTTCCCGACGATCACGCATCTCGTCTCGGGCCGTCGACTGTCACTCGCGTTCGAGGCGAACGGCGGCGTGGAACTCGGCGTGTCGGACTACCTGTTGATCGACTCTGCGACACGGTCGGTGCTGCTGAACGGCGCCGCGGATCGTCGTACGCAACTCACCGTCGACTCTGACTGGTGGCAACGCGAACCCGGCTCCAATCCCTTCCAGTTCGACGCCGACTCAGGTACCGGGACACTCACCGTCTCGGGCTACGACGGCTACCACTCTTAGGAGCACATGATGACACTCGCCGCGTACGCGTGGGGTCAGGACGGCGGTACCTACAACGAAGACGACATGCGCCGCCTGGCCGACTCGCTCTTCGACCTGCCGGGCATCGTCGCGCCCGCGCATCTGCTCGTCGAACAGCAGGCGGTGGCGGGGCCGACACTCAAAGTCGCTGCCGGGCAAGTGGTCGTCAGCGCCGCAGGTGCGGGGCTCGGCGGCAAGTATCACCTGTGGAACGACGCGTCGCTCAACACCGGGAGTTTCACGCCGACGTCAGGCAACGGACGCAAGGACCGGCTCATCGTCCGAGTGAACGGCACCACCGGCGTACCGGACCTACACATCGTTGAAGGCGTCGCGTCCGGATCGCCTGCCGAGCCGACGATCACCGAAGACAACTACGAAGAACTCGCGCTCATCACCCTGCCGCCGTCCACAACGGACGTCATCGGCGCGTACATCACAGACCGCCGCCGACCGGCGTTCCGAGGCGGCCGCGGGTACGGCACTGCTGCGATGCTCGCCCGCGTCGCCGGCGCGGGTGAAGCCCTGCAGTTTCGCACCACCGACTCCGATCGGCTGCTCGTCCACGACGGCACCGGGTGGAAGGTGCTGGACGAGCCGTGGCAGTCGTACACACCAACTGTCGGAGGGTGGGGAATCGGCAACGGCACTATCAGCGCACGATCCAAGCGCGTCGGTGACATCTGTCATACCTACGGGGAGATAGTTGCCGGGGGCACGACGACTTTTGGTGCTGCGCTCACGCTCTCGCTCCCGTACAACACGGTTGGGCCAACTTCCGCTCACGTCGGGATACTGGGGGGCGCGACCGACGATTCCACGGCGGTCGCCTCGCCCCTGGGTGTCTACATGGCGTCATCGACGACGGTGATGCTGCTGGCTCTCGCGGGTGTGACGCAGTTCAACAACGGCGGGATCCGCAACGCGGGCGCCAACGTGCCGTGGACCTGGGCGACGAACGACAAGCTTTGGTGGCGGTTCTCCTATCCGATCAGCGCCGCTGACGCTCGAGCGTGACCGACTTCGCTTTCCTACGCGAGCAGCTCCCCACGGGTGAACTGTCGCTGATCGAGTTCGGTCCCGGCTGGTCCTACGAAGACGTCCTGAACCGGCCCGGCTCCCTGAACGCCGTCATGTCGCTCACCTCCGACTACGCGACCGAACAACTCCTCGACCCGTGGCGCACCGCGATCTACCCGCTACGTGACGGCACCATCGACGACTGGGGCGGCGTCCTGTTACCCCCGTCGCTCAGCATGGGCGCCAACGAACTGACCATCGACTGCTTCGGATGGCTCGGCATCTGGGACCGCCGCAGGATCCGCAAGCCGTACACGCCAACCGACGTCGAACAGTTCGACATCTTCACTCAACTCATCACGGACGGCCAAGACACCGACTACTACAACTCGCTCCTCACCGCCGACCAACTCGCCGAACTCGAGGACCACCTCGCCGAGCTGGGCCTGGCAACCGATTACGACTGGGCAAACCTTGGCATCACTGTCGTGTACGACGAACCGTCCGGGGTGCTTCGCACTCGCAGCGACGACTACCAGGTCGAGAAAACCAAAACGATCGGCGACGCGATCCGTCAACTCGCGGCCGTCATCGACGGGTTCGACTACGCGATGGAATACTCGCTGAACGCGACCACGGACCGGGTCGACAAGACCATCCGTCTCTACTACCCGCGTAAGGGCCGCGACACGAACTTCACGTTCGAGTACGAACGTGCCACCGACGACCATCCGGTCGGTCCGACGAACATCATCCAACGTGGGTTCACGGACCCGGTCGAGCTCGCATGGAACGGGGACGGCTGGTCGAGCGGCAACGACGCGACTCGCATGCGGTCCCCGTACATCGACCCCACCCTCGCCGGTGTCTACCCGCTCTACGACGCCGCGCCGACCTGGTCGAAGGTAACCGAACAGACCACCCTCGACGAGAACACCGCCGCCGCGTTCGCGCGGACGCGTCGCCCGTTTCGTCTTCCGCAATGGCAGGTCGATCCGACCATGTCCCCGGCGTGGGGTGACTGGTCCACGGGTGACACGGTCATCGGGAAAGTCCGCGACGGGTACGGGTCCTCCACTCCTGTAGTTGGGGACCGGGTTCGTATCACGGGCTGGAAAGTCCAGGAATCCGGCGAGCATTACATCACCCCAGGAGAAACCCTCGCCCCAGAGGAGGCAGCGTGAGTGACCGCGACCGGTATCACGAACCGTACGACGAGACCGGCACCGCATGGCTCGCCGAGCAACTACGGGCACTCCAGCAACGCGTCGCAGACCTCGAAGGTCAACCGATGGTCGGGTCGCAGATGGTCGTCCAAGACCCGAACGGCGTCGCCCGAATCCGCCTAGGGCTGCTCGCCGACGGGGTCGCGTACGGATTCGAGATCTACAACAAGAACGGCACGCTGATCCAGCGTGTGAGCGAAGACGGTCAGACCCTGCCGCGTTACATCGTCCCGATGAACGTGATGCCCGCCTTCCTCAGCGGGGGAGGTCCCGGCTTCCGGCCCGGCACCAACCAGTCGACGTTCGGTGGGCTCGCGCGCCTGTGGCAGGGCCAATTCCACAGCATCGGCGACAAGGTCGACTGGTCGCTCCAGGCGTACGCGAACGGCGGAACGATCGAGTGGCGCGTCCTGGTTAATGAGGTCGGTCAGGCACCCGTGGTAGTCGTAGGGCCGAACTCCGACTCCGTGAACACCGACCACTCGGGCACGTTCACGATTCCCGAAGCGGCGCTAGCGTCAGGCACGGACCCTGCGGGACGACTGATGGAACTGACCTACGAAGCCCGTATCGCTGGCGGATCGCCGACGACAGTCGATCTGCTATTGCTCGACGCGCCCGTGAACCACACCTAGGCGCTGACTCTGGCAGGCGCTAGCCGCTCAGCAAGGCGCGGCCGTTGTTGTCGGCGCGGTGGTCGTGGACCCCGTGGTCGTGGTAGTTGGCGCGGCCATTGTCGTTGTCGTTGTCGGCGCGGTGGTTGTCGTACTGCTCGTCGTCGTTGTCGAGCTGGTCGTAGTCGTGCTCGACGTGGTGGTCGTCTCATCAACTTGGAACACCGTGCGCCCGGCCAGCGGCGCGCACGTCGTAGTGGTCGACCTGTTCGGCGTGTCGTCCCCGCCTGAGTCGCCCACCGCGATCGCGGCGATGACCCCAACCAGCACCACTGCGAGGACGATCAGCCCGCCGATGAGCCAGCGCATCCCGTTCGACAGTCCGCCTTCGTCGTCGGGAGGACCCGACGTGGGAGGCTCGCCGCGACCGGCGCCCGCACCACCGGCAGTCGCCGGCATTGCGATGGTCTGATCGCCGGTCGGTTCGTTCACGATCCCAGCCGTCAAGCCGGTCTCGTCTACGGGAGCACCACAGTTCGCACACGCCGACGCTTCCGCGTCGACCGGTTCCCCACAGTTCCCGCAATAGCGGTACTCGGCGGTCGTCACGGGGCCTGTCGCCGCTTCTCGCGACGATCCTCTCGAATCCCTCGCACGGCCTCCCGCGTCGCCCAGAGCGCGAACGTCCAGCACGCGACGACCCCGACAACGCTAGCGATGTCGTTCACCCGACGAGCATGTTCCGCACAGCGAGCCCTGTCCAACCGGCCGCCATCACGAGCACCGCTACGACCGCGACGCGATGCAGAATCGGGTCACGCCGCGCGGCACGGACGATCGCCCACGCGGCCACCGCGGGAAGTACGACGCGCAGCGCGAGCACCGGGAGGACACCGAGAGCGTCGAACGCACGGGCGCCGACCGGGTTCGCTTCCGTCGCGCCACGCTCCAGCCCAGCATGGGTTGTCCAGGCGTCCGCCATCCCAGCCGCGATCACGGCGATCGCGGTGACGAGCTCGAGCCGGTAGCGGCGGGCGACAGCAACCACGCCTCGGACTCTAGCCGGTTAGAGAGCGGAGCGTCAAGGCCGAGTCCCTGAGGGTTCTGCGGTGTCCCCGTACCGTCACCTCTGTTCGCACCCGCGCGCTCGGAGGTCAACCCGTATGCGGATCGTTGCCGTACGTCTCACCCGACTCGGGTTCGTGGTCGCGGTGCTCGCCCTCTTGTCGGTGTTCCTCGCCGTCCCAGCGGTCGCCGCTGACGGCACCACACCGCAGCTCGTCAACCTGTTCGACACCGCGCAGCTCCTCGCCCTCGTCGGGGGTGTCCTGATCCCGTTCGTGGTCGCGTCGCTGGTGAACGCCTCTGCGAGCGACAACATCAAGACCGCCCTCGCGTTCCTCGCCACCGGCCTCACCGCTTTGGGTACCTACCTGACGGGCACCGACGGTGCCCGGACGTGGAAGGGCGCACTGTCGGTGTTCGTGATCGCGTTCGTGATCGCGGCGGCGTCGCAGAAGACGTTCACTCAGCAGTGGGTCAACAAGATCCTCGGACGCAAGGGCCTCGTCGGCTGATGCCCGAGCTCGACGCCTGCGACGTGTTCGACATCCCGGAGCAGACCTGATGGCCGTCGACCTCGACTCCGCGCCGTACGTCCAGGCGAGCTTCTTCGGCCCGGCGATCCGCGAGGTGTCGGTCATCACGATCCACACCGCCGAGACCCCAGAGACGCCGTTCGGCGCGGAGGGTGTCGCGAACTACTTCGCGTCGGGGAACGTGAGGGCATCGACACACTTCACTGTCGATGTCGACTCGATCGTCCGCTGCGTCCCCGAGGACCAACGGTGCTGGGGTGCAGGTGAAGGCCCGGCGAACGACGTCAGTCTCCAATGGGAGCTTGCCGGGTACGCAGGACAGGACGGTGCCGACTGGAAGGACGACTACTCCCGTTGGGAGCTCGTCAACCTCGCGGCCGGTTGCCAGACGTTGCTCGGCCGGTACCCGCACATTCGACCCGTGCGTCTCACCGGGGCGCAGCTCCGGGCGGGTGAGCGTGACGGGTTCGCTGGCCACGCCGACTGGCATGAGGGCTGGCCTGTCGGCGCGTACCGATCGGACCCAGGGCCGGAGTTCCCCTGGGATGACTTCCTCGCGATGGTCGCCCAGCGCGAGCCGAGCGTCGATCAGATCGGCGCGTTCTTCGAGATGGTCGAGGGGATCGATATGGCAAAAGGCTGGCTCGTCAACGAGTACGGCACCGGAGTGATCCGGTACCAGTCCGGCGCGTGTGTGTCGGCGCCCCTGCATGAGGGCATGGTGCAGACCCTCATCAATGAGGGCAAGGTGCTTCCGGTCCCGCCCGGTGTGGACAAGGCCACCTGGCCGTACTGGTGGGCCGGCTTCGTCGCCGTGCGCAACAAGGACTACCTCGACGTGTTCGTGAGCCCGGAGCAGTAGGAGCGGCCCCGCGGCCAACTACAGGCCGACCGCGGGGCCTGAGCCGACCACCCCAACGAACGAGGTGATCGACATGAGACACGTTGCCACACAAACCCCCACGATGGGCAGGTGAGGAGGTGGCTCCCACGGAAGCAGAACGGCTAGCGAAGCTCGAAACCGACGTCACCAACGTCCGCGACGACATCGCCGAGATGAAGGACCGCCTGATCGGTCGTCCCTCATGGGCAGTCGCTACCTACATCACGCTCATGACCGCCATCGTCTCCGGTCTCGCGGTCGCGCTCGCCACGACAGGGTTCCGGTGAACGACCACGACCGCATCATCCGACTCGAGGAACGTCAGAAGGCCGACCGCAACGCGCGGAAGCTTCAAGCCCGCGAGTACGCACGTCGCTTGACGGTGCTCAACGGCGAAGCGCGCCGCATCGCTGACGTGCAAGCCCGCTCCGTCACCGCGGAGAAGTTCGAGGACTACAAGGAATCGCAAGCCACCGCGTTGAGCCTGGCCCTCGATCTCGTGGACGGTCGCCTCAGCTCGCTCGAGCATGGAAGCGCGGCGTCCGAAGGCCACGGCCGCGGCGTCGGTGATCTCGTCGGCTGGCTCGTCGCCGCAGTCGCAGTTGTGGCCGCTGTCGCGGCGGGCATCACTCGATGACCATGCCGTCTCGCAGGCGGCGTTCCAGCCGTGTCGATCCCGCCGCCGATCCCGCATTCGCGAGAAATCCCGCCGTTGTGGTTGTTCCACGTGGAACCTTGACGCCCGAGTAACCGCAGGTCGGAGAGGTCAGGCGAGTAGAGGCGAGAGAACTTCTCAGCTTCCCAAGCTGAGAACGCGAGTTCGATTCTCGTCACCCGCTCCATTGTGACAGTAGGGCTACCGGGCGTTGTCTAGCCGGGTAGAGGGCCGGTATCCCGCCACCAATCCCGCATTTGTCACGCTGGTCTGGCATGCTCGCGAGGTGATCCGTAAGCGGGGGAAGGGCTACGAGGTTGTTGTCGACCTCGGCCGCGACTCCAACGGCCGTCGCCGGCAACGGTCCCGCATGGCACCCACCAAGGCCGCAGCCAAACGTCTCGAGGTCGACCTCCTCGCCCAACGCGACGAAGGACGCGTCGCCGACGGAGACACCGCCCCCCTCGCACACCTGTACGCACGATGGCTCGAGCGGGTCCCCGAGGACTCCACCCGCTACCAGGCCCGACGATCCTTCGAGCGGTACGTGCGCCCCACGCTTGGGGCCACGCCCATCGCGTCGCTGCAACCAGCCGACCTCGACGACCTCTACCTCGCTATGGCCCGAGGCTGGAAAGGCCAGCGGGCCCTGTCGCCCAGCACGATCAACGGCGTCCACCGGTACCTCCGCGCCGCGCTCGGCCTCGGGGTCCGGTGGGGGTGGATCTCCCGCAACCCGGCCGAACATGCCCGCCCACCTGCGATCGGCGACGTCGAGACCTCCGCCCCGTCCCCCGCGGTGTTGCGCGAGCTGCTCGCCACAGCCACCGCCGTGGACCTTGGCCTCGTCGCGTTCTTGCGGTTCGCGGCCAACACCGGCAAGCGCCGCGGGGAGGTCTGCGCTCTTCGCCGCTCGGACCTCGACCTCGAACACGCCCGGGCCCGCATCGTTCGGGCCATCGGCGTGTCGACCACCGCGTACGTGAAACCGACGAAGACGCGGTCCAAGCGGAGCCTCACCATCGGGCCTGCGACGCTTGTCACATTGCGCGCGCATCTTGACGCGCAGGACGTACTGGCCGCGGAGCTCGGAACCACGGTCGACACGGACGGCTACGTGTTCTGCTCCGACCCCGAGGGTCGTGTCCATTGGCATCCTCAGACGGTCTCGCGGCGGTTCGCCGAGGTGCGTGCGGTGGTGCCGGCCGCGGCGGGTGTGCAGTTGCGCCAGTTCCGGCACTTCATGGCGACGCAGGGTCTCGAGCTCGCGTCGCCCGCGGCGGTGGCGGGGCGTGCGGATCACGCGCGGGAATCGACGACGTTGGATCGGTATCGGGCGTTCCTCGAGCCGGGCGACCAGGCCCTCGCGCTGGCCCTCGATGAGGTGATCGACGGCGGTTGACCTGCCACTCTGCGTGAGGTTACGGTGCGGCCAGGCCAGGCCCAGAAGATGCCTGGTGTGCGGGGGTGTGAATGCGGCAACGGGCGCGACTCGATCGTTTGCGCGCCGCACTCGCGGACCTCGAGGAATCGCTCGATCGCGCTGAGGCAGCCGCCGCCAGGATCGACGCAGTGTTCAGCCGGCGGGACGGTCTCGGCGATCGAGATGACGCTCCAGTGCTTCCGCACGCTCGGCGAGCGACTCGATCGTCACGACCAGTGCCGCCTGGCGCGTCGCGAGTCGGCTGACCGCGGTCTCGAGCTCGTCGATGCGTGACGTGTTCGCGCGGCGCGTCTTGACCGCACCACCGGGACGCATTGCGTCGATCGCCTCGGGGGTGAGGTCGAGGAAGTCGGCGAGCCTGGCGTGGTAGTGCTCGGACGGGAAGTGGACACCGCTGCGCCACTTCGACAAGGTCTGCTGTGAGACCTTGAGTTGCTTGGCCGCGGCGCGTTGACGGATCCGCCGTCGTGCCAGTTCGGCGTCGATCGCCTCGCCCAACGTTGTCTCGCCCACGACGCGGGAGCGTATACCACGCATAGTGGCGAACCCGGTAGCGGAGAGTAGTGAGCGTGGAGCGTCACTTGACGCCCACGATACGCGAGCGTACAGTCGGACGGTGTCGACCTCTACGGTGCTCGCCCCCGCCGTCCTGACCGTCCCCGAGGTCGCCACCTACCTCAAGGTCTCCGAGGCCCACGTCTACCGGCTGATCCAACGGGGAGAGCACAACGGCGGGATCCCGAGCCGGAAGGTCGGCCGGTCCCTGCGGGTGTCTCGAGCGTGGCTCGACGAGTGGATCGCGAACGGCCCCCCGCTCGCGGGACGCTCTAGCGAGTTTGACTCGCCGGCTCTAATCGGCTAGAGTTGCTGGTGCAGGCTCCCGCGCTGTTGGTAGCAGCCGGGAGCACGACCACCACCGGAAGGACCCGATGGCGATGAGCACGACGCTACTTCCCCTCCCGCCTGTCCACGCCGACCAGTGCGGCTACGACGCCAACGACGACGGCACGTACGCCCAGTACGACGCGACCTGTCCGGCATGCCGCGTGCACCTCTTCGAGGCCGGGGAGTTGCGCTGCCTGTGTTGCGACGGCCCTGACGGTGCGGGCATCTGGCACTTCGACAGCGTCGCGGCGTTGCGTCGCGGTCTCGACGACTTCCTGCCGAAGGTCCCCGAGGACCCGTGTGACGTGGAGACGGGCGACCCGCTCTACTCGCCGCTCGCGTTCGACTCGTTCCAAGACGCCGACGCGTGGCTCTTCGCCCGCGACGAAGACGACGCCCACGGCGCGGCCGAAGAAGCCGCACGTGTGGTGGCTGGTCGGGCGACACCGTGACGATCGTCAACGGCCATGAGGTCGCCGCACGCGAACGGAAAGCCGTGGCGCTCGCGGACGTCCTCGACGTGTTCGAGGTCCCCGCTGATGTCGCACGTGACTTGCCGCACTCCGCACGCATGGACGCCGCCGCGGTCGCTGGGGTGAAGCTCCCATCACAGGACACCTGGGATCGGGTGTGTGAACTGCTCGCAGACCGCGACGCAACCCGCCATGCGCTCCGCGCTGCGGTGCTCAAGGGGCGGTCGTGACCGTCCAACAGGACGCCATCGCGGTCCTCACCCTCGTCGTCAACGATCAGCCCGACGAGGCCGCCGCGTTGATCGACGCGCATGACAACCCGGCCGAGCTCGCACTGTGGATCGCGTCGTTCGGCGCGTCCCACGTTCGTGCCACGGCCCGGGCGCTCGGGTTTACCACCGCCGAGCTGCTCGAGCCGGCCGCGTTGTTCGCCGCGGCGCAGGTGACGTGATGGCGTACTCCGACACGTTGCTGGTCCCGACGTCGATCGAACAGGCCGAAGCGGCCATCACCGCGATCGACCACGCGCACCGCACTGGCGGGTTCCGTTCCCCGGTGCAGGCCGACCGGGCGCGTGAGCATCGCCTTCAACTCCGTCAGGAAGTCGCGTTCGCGTTGCTCGCCGCAGCAGGGGCGGATGTCTGATGGCGGTCGCTGGCGAGCAGGTCATCCAGGTTCTCGGTTGTGGGCTGCGGTACGTGATCGTCCTCGGTCGCAACGAACGACAACGCGGCACCGGTCATGGACGTGGCCGCGTCTACTACACGGGGTGTCGTCGCCCGGACGGCAGGCGAGTCACGACGCGCACTCTCACCGACGCTCGCACCTTGCTGTATGTGTCGCGCGTGATGGCTGAGCGGGACCTGGCGAACCACTGTGCCGACGTGGCGTACGCGCATGTGCTGGCGGTCCAATGATGGGTTGTTGTCAACCGTGCTCAGACGGTCCCGGTCGCCGTACGCGTCTCGCCGCCTGGTGGATCGACGGTGTCCCGATGTGTGACGAACACGCGCAGGAGACGGTCGGTGACGACGAGTTCGACCTGATGATGGCGTGCCTGCATGGCGAGTGTCGCGACCCGGAGTGTTGCGCGCCTGAACGGGCACTGGTCGACGTGGACACGAAGGGAAGAACATGACAATCGCCGATGCGTGGGAACAGCTCGAGGTCGACATGCTCGGCGAGCCGCCGGACTACGAGACAGAAGCGATCGAGGTCCCCGACGCGTTCGAGGCGAACCGTGCGATCGGCTGGCTGGCACGCGAGCGCCGTAAGCGTGCCGCGTTGCGTGAAGTCGCCGAAGCACAGATCGAGCAAGTGCAACGGTGGCTCGAAGCGGCGGAGGCGAAGCACGTCCGCGCGATCGAGTACCACACCGGCCAGCTTGCCCAGTATCACGCGGCGGTCCTCGCGAAGAACCCGAAGGCGAAGACGATTGAGCTGCCCAACGGGACGCTCACGTCACGGGCACAGCAGCCGGTGTGGGAGTTCGACGACGAAGCGTTCATCGCGTGGGCGCGTGACCATGCGCCCGAAGCGGTGCGTTACCCGCCTGCCCCGGACCCTGAGATCGACAAGGCCGAAGCGAAGAACGCGCTGACACGCCGCGACGGCAAGGGTCGCGCCATCGCTTTTGGTGTCACCGAAGACGGGGAGACGCCACCGGGCGTGACCGTCACAAGCCGAGACCCGAAGTTCGAGGTGTCGATCCACGGCGATGACACCGCCCGTCTCTGAGGAGGACCCATGGCACCCAAGAAATCGAGGCTCACGCAGGCCCGCGCGGCGATCCGCCCGGCGATGCACGGCAAGATGCTCCTCGGCGGACCCTCTGGCGCGGGCAAGACGTTCACCGCGCTGACGATCGCCGAGGTGCTCGGCGGACCGGACGGTCGCATCCTTGTCGTCGACACGGAGAAGGAATCGGCGCTCACCTACGCCGACCTCTTCACGTTCGAGCACCTGCGTTGGTCCGCACCGTTCGACCCACGCGAGCTCGCCGACACACTCCTGGAAGCCGGCGACTCGTACGACGTCGTCATCATCGACAGCTTCACGCACTTCTGGCGCGGCGCCGGCGGCACGCTCGACATCGCCAACGGGAAGTTCACGGGATGGAAGGACGCGCGCCCGGCGCAGGTCGATGTCACCGAGGCGATCCTCGAGGCGGACTGCCATGTCGTCGCGTGCTGCCGATCGCGCATGGACCACGCGCAAGAGGTCGGTGCGGACGGCAAGATCAGGGTCGTCAAGCTCGGCATGGCCCCGCAACAGGACGACGACTTCGAGTACGAGGTCAACGTCTCCATCGAGATCGACATGCAGCACGCGCTCCAGGTCGGGAAGTCGCGCACCAACGCAGTGCCAGTCGGTCGGATCTTCACCGCGGGACACGCTGAGGAGTTCGCGACCGTCTACAAGGAATGGCTCGCCGGTGGCGAGCCGGTCGCGGAGCGGGCGGCAGTGGACGCGATGGTCGAGCAGCTCAACACGATCGCCGATCGAGGCGAGAAGGTGAAGGCCAAGGAGGCGTTCCTCGATCAGTTCGGCCGCCCCGAGTTCCTGCTGGCTTCGCGCTTGACCGAGGCGCAGGAGTGGGTCGCCGCGCGCGTCTCGCCACAGGCCGCCGACGCGGAGGGGGAGCAGCCCACGCTGCGAAGCGCGTGAATGACCTCACCGTCACGTGTCTCGCGACGGGCGACGACACACCAGCCGACAACCAGGCAGACGCACGCGCGGTCGTTGTGTCATGCACGTGTGGTGGCCCTCACCTGATCCACAACGACCGCGACGAGGGGGACGAACCGTGACCCGACACGACTGGCGACGGTTGGCGACCTGCGCGTTGCTGGTCCTCGCGTTGCTGCTGTGGACGTACCGGGCGACGCACGCGGCGGAGTTCGACCCGGCCGGCCAGTGCGACGCCGGGCAGGAGCTCCACGGGTTCTGTCCTGGTGGTGACGACGGCGGTCAGGGTCGCGTGGAGCAGGAGACGATCGACTGTCTCGCGGTGGGATCGTGCGGCCAGCCAGTCGCGGAGCCGGTACCTGACGAGGCTGTACCTGCGCCGTCGCCGATGGGTGCCGTGCCGAGGTTCACCGGGTGAGGCGCTGTCGACGCTGCGGCCACGACGAGGTCCGTCACCGCGAGAACATCGTCACGCAGACCACGACTATCGGGGATGCCATCCCATGCTGGGCACGCGATGGCGCGACGCGGTGCGGCTGCACGGCCCTCGAGGATCTCGAACGCCGGGTGGCATGACCGCCCGCTTCGCCCGTGTACCCGAGTGGCTCCTGGAGGCCCTCGGTGCCCTTGCGCCCGAGGACCGCCCTGGCGTGTCGCCGGCGACAGCCGTGGCCGTGTTCGCTGCCGTGGCTGCCCGCCACGCCGACTACCGGACGGGAGAAGCCCGCCTCGACCCGGGCCGACGCCGCGATGTCGCTGACGTGCTGGGGGTGACAGAACGGTCGGTGCGCCGCACCCTCGCGGTGCTCGCCGCGGTCGGCGCGATCCGCCCAACGCAGGTCGACCGGTGGGTGCTCGAGTTCGACCCGCCATCGGACGTCACCGTCCGACCTGCCTTGGCGTTGGTCCCTGGCGTCCGATCGTCGGACGTCACCGTCCGATCCGCGGGACGGCCCCGTCCGCTCATGGTCAGCGTTTCCGCAGGTCAAAGCCCCAATCCGGAGGGCCTCCAGAGGGCAGAATTCTCTCCAGAGTCGATCGAGGATTCAGATGATGCAGCCCCACCGCCCGAATGGGCCCGAGGACCAGACAAGCTCGGAACCCTCCGCGCCCACCTCGGCCGAGCTGGCATCTCGGGTGTTGGCGCTTCGCGAACTTGCGCGCGCGAAGGGGAAGATCGCGCCACCGGAACGGATGACGCCACCCACGACACCGGCACCCGATGATGCCTGGAAGGAACGACGCGACATCGCCTGACCAGCCCGGCGAGCGAGTCCCTGAGCATCCGGGTCTAACCCGTTAGAACCTCTAGCGACCTAGAGCCAAGCTGTCGAGGACGCTAGATTCCGTGCTGGTGAAGCCGCAACCGATCGACTCGAGCGACCCTCGCGTGGTCGAGCTTCGCGAACTGACCGAACTGCTGGGACCAGCGCGTGAGCGTCTCGTCGCCAAGCAGCACCGGCTGGTCCGCGAGCTCCACGCCGATGGTGCGACACCAGGCCAGTTGGCCGAGTGGATCGACCGGTCCGACAAGCGCATCTTCCAGATCATCGCCGACCCTCCGAAGGCGGCGGCGTCTCCCAAGCCTGGCTCTCCTGCACGTCGAAACGAGGAGGCCGGCAATGACCGCGACCCTGGACCAGGAAGCACCTGAGAGCGACGCCCTCACGTTCGACGCGGAACACATCGCGCGTGGCTGGCTGTCCGTCGCGCTCGCCCGCAGCACCGACGAGGCCCGCCCAGCCCTGACCGGCATCAACATCGAGTTCTTCGAGCGTGGCGTCCGCCTCGTCGCGACCGACAGCTACATGCTGCTGCGGTCCTGGGTCGGTGCTGGTGACGCCCCCGAACCCGACCTCGACGAAGCCCCATCTCGCCGGGCGGTCGCGCTCGACGTCTACGGGCGTGGCGCCGGCCTCATGCGACACATGCTCGCTCTCGCCACCGCGAAGGATGCCCCGCCCTACGACGTGCGGGTCTCCATCGGCCCCGACCCCCGCGTCGACATCGAACCGTCGTTCGTCGGGTTCGAGCGGCAGTGCGCGATCTTCGACGTCCCCGACCAGGAGCTCTTGACTCTGCCGCTCTACGAGGGTGACTGGCCCGACTGGCGGCACCTGTGGGACACCTGGACGTCACACACCACGACCGAGGTTCACTTCGCCCCCGAGCTGATCGTCGCTCGCCTCGGGAAGCTCGGGAAGCTCCACCCAGGATCCACGGTCGGCTGGTCGTTCGGTGGTCCCACTGGCGCAGCGAAGATCGTCCTCAGCCCTGCCGAGCCGTCCGTGGAAGGCCTCGCGATGCCGACCAAGGTCCACCTGCCTGACCTTGCCCCCGACGGTGAGGGACCCTCCGACGAGGACCGCATCCGCAACGCCGCAGCCAACGGATGACGCCCACTTGACGCTCACGAGTAAATCAGTTAGAGTGACGGCGTGCTTCCCCGAGAGTTGGAAGCTCGACGCCTCTACCGCGCCGAGCTAGCAGTCGAACGAGGCGAACGGTTCGTCACCCTCCTCGAGCTCCGCGCCTACATCGACGCCCTCACCAGCACCGACTGGTGGGCAGACAACGACTTCCCGCCGTTCGTGGCTGTCATCGGCACCCTCGACACGGTCGGCACCGCGGGGTGGCATCCCGCCCGGGGACACTTCGTCACGCTCCCCGCGTGGGCGTGGACCGAACTGACGGTCTGTCACGAACTCGCCCACGTGACGCTCGCACCCGGCGATGCCGGGCACGGGCCCGTGTTCGCCGCCCGGTACCTCGAGATCGTCTGCGCTGTGCTGGGCCTCGACGCGGGGCGTCGACTTGCGGGTGCGTTCCGTGCGCATGGTGTCGCGGTTGCTCGTTCCCGGCTGGTGCCCCGCGGTCTCGGCCACGTCGCGCTCGCTGCTGTTGGGAGAGCAGCGTGATCGCCGGCCTGTTCGCGGCGATGGCTGTCGGTCTGGTGCTCGACCCGCCGTTGCGGGTCCGTCAGTACCGGGCGTGGCGGGCCCGCACCCGGCCCGTCGATGGCGGCCTGTGTGAGTGGGCCGAACGGCGCGAGCTCTTGCGTCGCACCACAACAGGACACCGATGACTTGGTTCCTGGCGCGTGTCGACGCGTTGCCGTTCTGGTTCGTGTGCGCCACCGTTGGTGTTGCCGTCCTGATCGGCGTGTGGCTCGTCAGTGCCCGTCGCCTCGATCGGGAGCAACGGTGAACCCTCGACCGTCCGGTCAGAGATCGTCGTGGTGGCGCGAACTGGTCGAGCCTCGCCGCACTGCCGCGTGTCTGTTGACCGCGGCGGGGTGGGTCGTGCTCGGCGTCGTGTTCTACGTACGTGACGGGATGACAGCCACGCTGCTGATCCCAGCCGCGATGGTCGGCGCGCTGATCGAACGGGCCTCGGCGTGACTGTCGAGACGCTCGACTTGTTCACCGCCGCGGAACAGGCACGCGACGAAGCTCTCGTCGCGGTCGAGGAACACGCACCGATCGGCTGGACCGACGAGGCGTACGCGTTCCTCGAGGCCTACCTACGCGCCCACGCAGAGATGCACGTCGATGATCTGTGGGCCGCGGGGATGCCCGAACCACGCGAGATGCGCGCGCTTGGCCCGTTGTTCAAGAAGGCCACGAACCGTGGCCTCATGGCAAAGTCGGGGCGTTCGAAGCCGTCCGTCAGAAGTCACCTGAGTGAGAAGCCGATCTGGACATCGCTGGTCTGCGCGAGTGAACGGCGCGCGTCGTGACCGTCGAAGTGACACCGAACTTCAAGGCCCTTGTCGTCTGCGCGTGTTCCGACGCGAACTGTGGTGAGGGCCGCCCACGTCCGAAGGCATGGAAGTCGGGGATGCACACCCGCGAATGCACGTGTCGCGAGTGCATGGCCGGCGGGTACGGCAAAGCGGAACGCAAGCGGGTCCGTCGCTTCGGGAAGAAGTCGGGGCTTACGCCGACACCAGGGTCGGGCCGTCACCGTGGCTACGACCTGTCTGGGGTCCTCGCGGTTGAGGAAACCAGCGCACGCGTGTTGGTGGAACCACTCGAGCGGTATCTCGCACGCAAAGACGTGGGCGAGAAGATGGCCCGCGTTCGCGCGGACCGTCAACGTCCCGGCGCGCTGTTGCTCTCGTCGGACGACAAGCCCCTCATCGCGCTGATTGACCCTGACGCGCTCGCCGCGCTGTGCATCGCTGCGTCGGGGTCCGACATGGAAGCCGCTCAGTCGTTGATCGACGCGTTGGGTGGTGTGGGTCTCCCTGTGTTTGTGGCTGCTCGGGGAAGTGCGGACACAACCACAGGGGATTCGACGGGAGGGGCAGCGTGAGCACGCGCCTGCGGCTGATCGACGTGGAACGCGCCGAGCGTGCGCCGGTGTCGAAGTGTCGCGCGCTGGTACCACGCGATCGTGACGAGTGCCCACGTTGTCGCGCGCCACTCGCGACGGAGTCGATCGTGGAGATGGCGCTGTTCCTCCACAGTGGTTACGGCGCGAACCGAGAGACGACGTTCGCCGTGTGTACGAACCGCCGGTATCGATCGGTGCGAGTCGTACGGATCGAGCAATCAAACCCGCGCGTCCCAGACCACCAGGAGACGAACTGATGACCGCTCACACCATCGACGAAGCACTCGCGAAGTTCGACCTCATCGCCGGTCAGGGCGACGGCGAACAGACCGCATGCACGATGACCGCGCTGTCGTGGGTGAACGGCGACGCATGGTCCGATCGCCTCGCGTGCGCCAACCGGATCATCAACTCGGCGGCGATCACCGCGAAC
>Ga0075430_100000075_pt1 | contig 54285 bp, 53 predicted proteins | sample RhiMetdeltSRZDD4_FD_75294 | JGI IMG/M metagenome (GOLD analysis project Ga0075430, IMG submission 75294) | Populus rhizosphere microbial communities from Tennessee, USA - Rhizosphere MetaG P. deltoides SRZDD4 | ecosystem: Host-associated > Plants > Roots > Rhizosphere > Soil | place: USA... | reverse complement strand
AGAGCGTTTGATACCATTATCAGGAGAGAGCAGGACTTTCAATATTTCCTTATCTGATACTGACAGTTTAGATATTAGTATGGAGTTCTTACTGCTAATATCACCTTTTTCTTCACTACTACTATCTATTGTGTCTCTTGTTGTTGATATTTCTGTTTTGTTTTTACTCATACTTTTAGGCGGCATTATGAGCACTTGTCATAACGAACTTTTTACTTATATTTATTGTCCTTTCTAATGTCTTGAATCATGTTTTAATACGGATACGGCAAGTTCAATCCTAAATCTTTGCTAAATTGAGATCTAACAGCATTAATTACAGATGAAAGGCCAGAGGAGAGATACGAATGAAGAATAATGTATAGCAACGAAGTATTGTCAGTAAATAGTGTGATATTTGCTGAAGCCTTAACCTGTAATAGCCATCATAAAATCCTTAGTTCTTCATCGGTAGGGATTAGCATAGGAATATAATTATACATTATTTTAAAGATAATAGGTTCATCTTGATAAATCTACGATAGATTTAATTTTATCAAGTTGGCCTCAACGGCAATAACAGTTCGCTGGTAAGTGACTATGATTACCACGAAAAATTCCCTGTATGGGAGAACCACAAGAGATACATATCATGGAATGTAATTCGCCATGTATAACCCATTATTCTTATCCGATCCATCATAATATAAGGCCAAAATGTTAGGGGTGGAATTGAATCCTATACCAAGGGTCATTACATTATAAGCTCAAAATGACAATTCGTTATGGGACCTGCGCCGTGATTCATTGATCAATAGGTTACAACACGATACTACGGTGATATAGCAGACTAATCCCAATTTTATGCCTCATATTTAACAACAGCCCATGAAAATTTCTACTATGCCTTAGTCAGCGACTTTTATTTTCTTTACTCCGATTTGATCAACCTTGTAAAATTCATTTGCTATCTGAATTAGATCTCCAGGAGATATTTTACTGTGACTTCTCTTTTTCCTCAATGGTAATCCAAATGGTTTTTCGTCTTCTCTAAATCTAGCCCAGAACCTACCAGCAATTAGAATATTCTTAAACTCTGATTCCCACACCAACTCATAAAGAGTATCTAATGCTTGTCTACTGATTCTATTAGTTTTTAACATAAGATCAATATCTGATTCTCTACAAAAATATACCCTTACCTTCACTATTATTTTTATATCTTGTAACTAATCTAAAAGTATTATCGATTTTTCAATGCAATAGTATGATATAATATGTTGTGATATTTTGACTTCAAAATCATGCTTTTCTTGGGAGTATTACCTGTATGTCTACTGAATCTGCAATACTAATCGTTTGGTTTGATCGAGTACTGATTAAAATACATTGTATCAACAGTCTCTAGAATCATATGATAGATCAAGATGGATGGATTATCCAACTCTTATATAGTAACCCATGTCTTATTGTTAAATAGGAATATGAGGAATGTGAACTCAAGCGAATGCACATGTATGTTAAAGCCCTGATCAAGGCTACTGATAGATACGCTCCAAGTAGGCCCATTTCTTTTGATGTTGTACATATATTCAAGACATTACAGCTTATTGAACAAAGGGATCATGTGAGCAGGGATACTTTATCAACAGAACTAGGACTTGGACAGGGAATTATTAAAACACTGATCAAACATCTGAAGATGCAAAGAATGATAAATACAACCAACTCCGGAACAAAAATGACTGAGAAAGGCAAATCAATATTCTCCCACTTACTAAGTTCTATGCCAGTTGAGATGATTATTCCAAAGTGTTCAGTCGCCTTGGGTAGGTTTAACTATGCCGTATTGTTAAAACAGTTTAATTTTGCTATAAGATCAGGGATAGAGCAAAGAGACGCTGCTATAAGGATAGGGGCGAAAGGTGCTACGACATTACTGTACAAAGATGCGAAATTTATAATGCCTTCTGCTAATATGACCTATGATCCCCTAAAGAAAGAACCACAGATTAGAGCACTATTGATGGATAAATTCTATCCCCTAGAAGAGGGTGATGCTGTAATAATAGGCAGTGATGACATCTCTAGAAAAACAGCAGAACTTGCTGCAAAAAGCGCTGCTATTATTACAATCATGGATCATGAAAAGCACAATCATTTTTGAATGAAAAAAGCGCTGAAGAGCTAACAGACACGCTACTGCGATTGGGTCAAAAATAGATAGCAGGAGTTGTAATATTTGGCGATACCATTATTGCGATCATCATGAGTTCCTTCTATTGCTGGAATATTAAAGGCACATATGACAGTTGTAGAATAAAGATCCTCTACTAGTTATCCCAAAGGGTAATAAAAAAAAGTTATAGGATCGGTAGGATTTGCCTTTCTAACACATTAGGCCCGGTTTACAGTCACTTGGATTGAATTCATGATGTGTCTCAAACCAGTCATGATGATGGCTTGGATGGTGAGGGTGTTTGTGAGTTACAGAATGTACATGACCATTGTGGACGAAGAAGTGTGTATGCGTGTCTGTATTAGCTCCGGTAGTATCAGTTGTTATGCCTCCGAGAATATCAGAAAGCTCACCTATCATACCTGTTAGTTGTGCTGTTGCCAATGTAGAATTTCCAGTCGCTACTGCATCTCTTGCTTGAGTAAGGTTTGATGTCAGTTGTTCTAGTGCTGTAGCCGTTGTTTGGTTGATGGTACCTTGTGCATAGGCCGGACCTGCTGAGGACCAGATGCCTGAAAACATGCCTGAAAACATGCCTGAAAACATACCAGTCAAGAAGATCGAAACTATCGCTGGTATCAGGATTGTATTGTTGTTCATTCTATGAAAATATGAGAATGTTCTATATAAGTAAAAGATAAGATATTTCGGAATATAGATTCATACAGCCTATAACCAGCCTATAACCAGTAACTGGTTTCCCCTATCTCCCACTTCAGGCACATGCGATATTCATTAGAAAAAGTATTTTAATAGCATGACGTGTGCCACGAAATATACAAAATCTTTCCTGGTCTATCCTAGCGAAACTTCTACTTGCTCACTACTACAATAACTTTTGCAAAAACTAACTCCCATCATATGAAAAAATTCGAAGCGATTTGACGACGCTACATGAAAAGAAAAATTTACTCTACTATTATATTCTACGAAAAGCAGATAAAAATCGAACATTAACTGAATGTGACTAGTCGACCAATAAAAAACATCCTAAATCCTTAATTGCAGCACACTAGTAATAATTCATAGTGCTAGCACTGGTTCCGATCTGATACCTATGCTCTGCTCATGTATTTCACACTCAGATCAGTTCGGAACCAGTAGTTTTTTTATACTAATCATGCCTAGAAGTTAAAGGATAGGAATCTAAGCTATATGTATATTATAGTGAAAAAAGATTCAAGGATTTTTACTGTAGGTTTTCCTTATAGGAAGGCTCAATCTGTTAGGGTGAATTTTTGACTACTCCAACTCAAAATAATCCCTAGAATACCAAAACTCACTATAAGCATTGTCGCTTGTTTAGATTTGCATTTATTAGAAACCATGCATATTGATTCATAAACGGCTTGAAAAGAAGACCTAAGGGTAGTTTCCCATTTAGAGCTTCACTTGTCTCGAGATTTGAAAGTAGGAAACTTTTGATTCTCATGATAGTTGTGATTACTACCATAACGATAGATTCACAGATCGGCTATATTGCTGATTTTATTCCTGAGCAAGTGTCCTCAGATGCGGGAGTTACCATATTCATACTTATGGCAGTAATATTTGCTGTTACACAATACTTTATTCTAGGTTATGTTAAGCAAACTAACAAAGAGAATGGATCCGGAGCCAGAGTACTACACCTTGGTTTAACACATTCGATAGTATCTATTGCACAGTCTGTATTGGTGGGTATACTAGGATTTGTCATTGTGCAGATTATAATCTTGCAACAGTATGACATTTTGACAATATATGCTTCCTACGTCATTATTTTTGGACTGTGGATATCGACACTAGGTCTTTTAGCTAAAGCATTTTTCTCCTGGTACCAGTTCTCTAACAAGAACTTCATGGTTCTGATCCTGGCTCTCTCCATGATTGCATTTGTATTCAATGGCGCAGCAAATATTGTATACTACTTTGCTTTCTTGTCTGAACAGAAACCAGTAGTAACATCTTCGGATGTGGCGTACTTTCCCGAATTTGAAGCTGAAACACTAGTGGGCCAGGCTAATCTGGTTTCTCAAGCAAGTAATATTGTCTCTTATATTCTCATCTGGATAGGCACCGTCAAACTACTATATCCTTATATCAGAAAGTTTGGAAAGGTCAAGTTCTGGGCCATCATGGTAGCACCCATGATATATTATCTTATCAACTTTCCACTCTTTGTCTTGGGATTCTTTAATCCCGAAAATGTAGATGCTATGACAAATATCATTATCTTTAACTTTGCATCAATATTCACAGGAATCATTTTTGGAGTGGCCTTTCTATCAGTAGCAAAAACTCTGAAGAAAGATAGTAACCTTAGAAACCATATGATAATAGCCGCTTGGGGATTTACTCTATTCTATATTGCTGGCTCTGCCACGGCTTCACAGGCAGCGTATCCTCCTTATGGACTTGTTTCTATATCCTTTGTCGGAATATCGTGTTATTTAATATATTCAGGGCTCTATTCCTCAGCGGTTACGGTATCTCAGGATATCACTCTACGCAACTCTATCAGGAAGTCAGTAACAGAGCAATCAAAGTTACTTCACGGCATGGGTACAGCACAAATGCAGCAAGAACTAGAATCAAAGGTTTTAACAATCAATAAAAAAGTGTCAGACATGATGGAAGAAGAAACTGGAGTTGAACCCTCAATGACAGAGGAGGATATAAAAGAACATATAGAAATGGTCAGGAAAGAGATCAATAAGTAGGTCTCGATCTAACTCCGATTTGCAGCACCGAGATCTAAAGGCGTTAACAAAACTCTGGTAAACTGTACTTTCATCTTTTGTTGTTGTGGGTGGGACTGAGGTTGTCAAGTCAAATAACACGTTAACATGTCTAAAGGCGCTATTTTAATCCGTTTAGATGAATATAACCAAGAGTTTTTATCCTCCGAAAAAGAGGTCTCTGTGGTATGATATCTGGTCATAATAAGTATGATGACTATTTCTCTCCGTCTTGCTCATTTTCGAATATTGAAAAAGAGGGATTATACAAGGCCATATTTTCGAGACGGGATGTCAGGTCACAATTTATTGCCGATTATTGCCGATAAAGATCTTCCAGGTGATGTCCTATTTAGAATTCTAAACGCCGCTCATCATGCTCCATCTGTAGGATTCTCACAACCTTGGAATTTTATTTTAATCAAGAACAAGTCAATAAGAATGCAGGTTAAAGAATCATTTCTGAAAGAATACAGAAAATCCATTTCATTACTAGAGGAAAACAATGATAATAAACAAAGGAAGGAAAAGTACATGTCATTGAAGCTTGAGGGGATAATGGAATCGGCATTAAACATCTGCGTAACATATGACCATACCAGATTTGGCCCGTTTGTGCTTGGAAGAACATCTATAGCTGAAACAGGAGTATACAGTGTGTTTTGTGCAATTCAAAACCCTTGGCTGGCTGCTAGGGCTGAGGGCGTAGGAGTAGGATGGGTAAGCATACTTTCAAACGAAGATCTGCGCATGATCCTGGCAGTACCGAACCACATCAGGCCGATAGCATACTTATGTCTTGGATATGTAAATGAATTTTCAGATAAACCTGACCTAGAAAGTGCTGGCTGGCTTCCAAGACTAGAAGTGAGTAAAGTCATATGTTATGATAAGTGGGGCAGCAATGACCCCTCGGGGATCGACACTACGATATAAACTCAAATGAATGCGGGCTCTATAGACTTGACGAAAGTGATATTCATAATAAGCTGAATGAGATTACGGTATTAAATAACTCGGAAATGGTTCTGGAGTGAGTAGATAGAGAATAGGTCTTATTTTGGCAATGTTAAAAGTCTGTTCAAAAACAATATTCCGGCTATAATTACCACCACTAGACCAATGGTTAAAACAATTCTTTTGCTAACTTGCAAAATTATTCACCTCGAGTACCTGGCATAATATATCCTACTTCTATTTTATTTCCCATGAGAATGTTTAGCAAGTTGCTTTGTTGCATACCATCTATAGGTAAATTTAGCTGCTATTATTACTGCCAAAATAACAACCCATATCCACAAAGGAGGACTCTCTACAGCCATTTTGACTATAAAATAGCCATTATAGATATAATAACGCTCTAACTGTCCATATACTCTTGTTAAGCTACTTCGATATCTAGAGGCTGTCAAGGAGGGTATACAATTCTTCGTCACATCTCGTTGTATAGAATAAGTCTTCAAAGGTAGTAAAAATGTAAACTGTTAAATCTATCTTATAAACAGTAGGGTGGTTGAAACAAACATATAAACAAATAAGAAAACCAGGATCAACGCTTCATTCGAAAAAAGACTTTTGGCGGGAGCAACTCATATTTTACGTTATTTCCTCTGCACTTCATAAGGTATATTCAAGATATAAATTAAAATTTAACCAACCTAGTAAGTTCCTTAAGCTTGAACTGTCTTTCTAATGGAACCAACTTTATCGGTAAGTTTCCAGTATATGAAGCACCCGTAGTTGTTCAGACAGATCAACATTCTACACAATAGAAGGCATACAGTAACCGGGACTAAATGCTGCGATATAGTATCAGTAAGAGTGCTTTTCCTGCTTATGTGACCTAAGTTTATTGGGTCCCCCAACGACTATTATCCCACACTTGTCACACGTCATTTGCCTAAGGGGAATATATCTAAAGTACATGTTGTCAGTTATTATGGGCTGTATTTATGGTGTCGGAGAAGTATAATTTGATAATATAGCTAATATTACGACCCTGTGAGATTCGCTAAACCTTAGCGACTCCTAACCTCTAATCAATCGAGCAAGCTCTCGTAGTTTTGCTGCTTACCCATACATAGAAGCACCCTTTGTTTCTAGTAATGTCAGTCTTCTTTTCACCTACAAACGAAACCCTAGGATAAGAAACACCGGTAATCAGGGCCCCAAGCTCAGATAACTTTCTCTCTCTTCTATAACTCGAAGCCGCCTTAATCCGAACGGTGGGTATTTGTTGTTGTGAATATTTATCGCAGGTAGAGCACATATCTTATCTTCTTGTCCTCTTATACAGTAGTGAAACTGATCGAATCTGTTGCAGAGGGTGTTAAAGTCCAGGGCCGTATAATCCTCTAAGTCCTAGATGTCATTGTTACCGTATAGGTAGTACTAGCCGCCAGATTAGAGGTGGGATCTATCGTAACTATGCTATGATTAACAGCTTCAAGTGATGTAGTTCTTGCGACATTAGGACTAATTGTTATGTTGGTATTATCTACACTAGGCGGATGAAGTGGAGTATTAAATGTCAGGGTGATAGTTTTGTTAACAGGTTAGGCGCCTATGTTTGTACCAAGTGTAGTATTCAGTACTGGCCTGCACTACCACAAGTTAAGAAGTCAAGTAAGTTCGATCTACCAGGCCTACCTACAGATTCACATGGTAATGTGATTGGAAATAATGATATTCCTATTACTGTGATAGATGATGTTAACAAAGATGTCTCCTCTACTTCATACGAACGACAGAAGCTATCACCCTTGTTTAAGGCCCTCGAAAAACAAGGGTTCAAGATTACAAGCTACGGAGAAAGTTAGAAAAGATAAATAAGTAGACTCGGAGAACTGAGCGGTGTTAGTAATGGGTTGTGCCATCTCCCGGTTAGGAGGATGCATTCGCTTTCACTCCCCGAGTCATCAGCAGCTACGTTACGACTAATATAAGTGGAGTGGAGCTGCATGAAGAAGCCGCAGGAGACTCGTCGAAGTAGAGTCATGTCAAGCCAGCTCGTGTCAAGCTGTCGAGTCTAGGGCTACCTGCGGCGTATGTCGAAAGATTGTGTTTTAGCCCCAGCTAGCTAGTGTGAAATATCGTATTTAGCAATAACAGAAAGTTATCAATAGAGCTGCGGGAGACTCAACGATGAATCCCACGTCATTGAGTCTAGGTACCCTTCCTACAGCAAATGACATACTAAGGCCTATAGAGCTACTGCAACGAAATGTAGTATTTTAGTAACGCTGAAACATTGTATAGTACGTTTGTTGCAGGAGACTCAAGCTCGGCTGAGGAGAAATAAACTTATAGACTCCGTTCTGGAGTTAGGTCGATATGCTAGATTCGGAGATGAGAGGCTTCCTTGAAACGATTGCGGAGGCGGTTATCAATGCCATTCCAAACTTAGCCTCTAACATGAAACAGGAGGAGGCGAAAAAGCTGAAGGTTAAGAATAATGATGATTATTTGCTGGGATATGCTCACGGCGCGATTATGGGAAGTTTTGCCACCACATTTCTCGCTGAAAATAAAAGGCCCACTAATGAAGAGGAAGATCAACAGGCTCGTGATATTGTTTATAACCGAACAGACGAAATAATGAGGGCTATTTCTAAGGCTAGTTAAGTCAGTGTTTTTTCTAATCGTTATTCTCATTCTTCTAAAATCTTTTGCACGTATTTGCTAATAAAATCATGAACATCGTAAATTAATTGTAGTACGTCCATCTTATCCGCTATTCATACTGCTTCTGATACTCTTTCGTTGTACTTTGTTCCATCTTGTACTTTGGTGTGATAAGAAGCTCAAACAAATCCTGAAACACACAAAAATTTTAAACTCTGGTTGTACCAACTATACTTAGATTAGGTGAATCTCATGCAAACGCTGCGCGGAGTTTCGTGTTTGTATTATTTTTCTAAAATATGATTGCGACAGAATTTGGAAAACTTATATTTTTTAATAGCATTTAAATATTTATTGTTCAGATCTTCTCTCTGGTTTTTCTATTTGGGTAAAACACTGTCTGAGATGGTTGGTAAAATATTAATTATCAATAAGAAACATGCTAATCAATTATTGAAGGGTACTTATTTGTAGGGGTTTGAAGAATGCCTAAAATACTATCGGTTAATGTCTCTCTTCCGAAAGAAGTAGAATTTGAAGGACAAAAGGTCACAACTGGAATTTTCAAGGAACCTATTGAAGGACGTGTAATGTTAAAAACACTAAATCTTGAGGGAGATAGACAGGCGGATTTGACGGTACATGGTGGATCAGATAAAGCTGTGTATGCATATGCCGTGGAACACTATGAATACTGGCGCAAGGTATTTCCGACTATTAAGATGCCAAATGGTATGTTTGGTGAAAATTTTACCACAGAAAATCTAATGGAGGAAGAGGTTTGTATAGGTGATGTTTTTCAAATAGGATTATCAAGAGTTATTGCAACACAACCAAGAATGCCATGTTATAAACTTGGGGTTAAGTTTGGACGAATGGATGTTCTCAAAAAATTTTTGGATAGTGGTCGGTCAGGGATCTACTTTAAAGTCTCAAAGGAAGGCGAAGTTGGTGCAGGAGATACAATAGAACAGATCGGAAAAGACCCCAACCAAATTACCATTAGTGATATAGTAAGATTGTATGTAAAGGACAAAGACGATATAACTAGTATGAGTCGCGCAGTTAAGGTGAACGCTCTACCGGAAGGATGGAAACAATATTTTTTTGAGCAAATCAAACTCGTAGAAAAAAATAAAGGTAAAAAATCAGCACAAATGAAAAGAAGCGGAATAGCGTGAATGAAATTGATAGGTAAATAACCCTTAAATCTTAAGCAAATCTATTTCACATTAGCTCTTGTCATACTTTAATTCAAGGCATGTCAGCATCTCGATCAATAACTCGACTGAAAAGGTATATGAGTTCGCATCCGATCCCGAAAACCTTCCAAAATGGGCTGCTGGCGTGAGCGGCTCTATTAAGAACGTCAACGGTGAATGGATCGCCGAATCTCCTATGGGAATGGTCAAGATCAAGTTCGCAGACAAGAACAAGTTTGGTATCTTAGATCATGATGTTACTCTGCCGTCTGGCGAAACCTTCTATAATCCTATGCGAGTGTTCCCAAACAAAGGTGGAAGCGAATTGATCTTTACACTTTACCGGAGGCCAGGAATGTCCGATCGAGATTTTAGAAAGGATGAGGAACAGATTAAAGCAGATCTGGAAAAACTGAAAGCTCTGGTTGAAAAGGAAGGTTCATAACAACCTAAACTAAATATTGGAAGAAGGATAGGAATTAGGAAATAAAACCAGCAATCTCCGAGATTCAAATTTTGATAAGCTTATTCTTTTAGTACACAGCTCAAACGAATAAGACTTGAATACCACTCATTGATCAATTTATGTGAGTGTACTTACTATCAATTGCGCTAATAGTAAAGTTACGAGGGCTTTGATTAGTATCCTAGATCTAAAATATGTAGATTCATATTTTCTATATATTTCATTTAGGACAAGTCTTTTTGCATACTATCTGTTAGGTCAAATCTTGAAAACCAGATGCTTGGATTTTTTCTACATGGTATTGTGTAGGTCCGAGTGTCATGAAAATAAAGAGAGAATCATTTAAACAATGCAAAGACCCTAATCCCTACGACGAATTTATGCGCCACAGCAACCACAAACATGGATACAAATCTAATTTAGAAGTAGGCAAAACTATCATTACAAAAGAATTTCCTAGTAACATGGATGGTTTCTGGTTTTCAGTTAATGAGGGTATGATCATCAATTCTTTTGATTTTGTATCAGTAGAGAACTTGTGCCATTCAAGAACTGTTGGTATAGTGAAGGAACTTCAATCAATTCAAACAGACAATCTCAGATTATTTGGAAAAACAAAACAAAAAGACATAACAGTTGCAAAAGTCGCAGTAATGGGGAATACTGGTGGAAAGTTAGATGGAATAAAAGGGAACACCTCAATAAGCATGCCAGTAAGACTACACAAATCAGTAAATCTGGCGAATATTGAGGAAATAATATTTGCCTTGGGGATCCCAGAAATGGAGGCCCCTATACCGGTAGGAGTAATTGAAATGCCAAATGGACTTAGAGTTCCAATATCGTTAGCTATCTCTTATCTGGCTGGACCTGATTCTGCCCATGTTAATGCTTCAGGTATTTCAGGAAATTTAAAGACCTCTTACTTACTTTTTCTCCTTCAATCAATGTACCAAAAACTTGCTGAGGATGATGCAGTCTCTATGATTATTTTCAATACCAGAGAAGAGGATTTGCTACACATACATGAAAAACAAGAGAACATTAACGAAAGAGACATAGAACAATTTAAACTACTTCAATTGCATGCAAAACCATTTGACAATGTATCCTACTTTTTACCTAGAGGAAGAGATGGCAAACCATTATCAATTCATATTCCAAATAATTCAAAGACATACTCATACGAACTGCAAGATGTACATGATAGACTGGAACTCTTATTTTCTGAAACCTATGATCCTCGTTATAATCTATCCTCCATTATAGACTATATTTATGAGTCTTGGCCATTAACTAATGCCTCAGGGAAAATCGTAGAAAATTGGTCTGATCTCGTAGAATACAGAAACTATCCTCAAGAGATTATTACTCACAAGTCTACACTTCTACATTTTCTTGGACAACTTCAGAGATTCAGGAAGTCGACTATGTTTACGGACAAAAAATTGACAAGTACATATCTAGGAAAGGAGATCAGCAAAATAAAGGCAGGAGATATTCTTGTTATAGATATTGGAATGATCCCTACTCTTGAAGAGCAATCATTTGTCGTTGCCGATGTAATGAAAAATATTGATCAATTATATTCTGTAAGACATAATTTGGATGATGTTTGTTTTAGTGACAATCACGATAATGATACTGAGATTAAGGGCGAGGACGAAAAAAGAGCCACGAGGAGACCAACTTATATCCTTATCTTTATAGATGAAATAAATAGATTTTTGCCAAAGTCAAGTCTCTTAGGGATAAGGTCTGCAGTTGCGGAGCAAATAATGAAAACCATAATTGCGGGGAAGTCAAGAAACACAATATTATTCTCCGCACAGCAGTTCAAGAGTGAAGTAGATTATGTCCTACATGAAAATACGGGATTACATATTACAGCAAAACTTGGCTCTTCTGAATTATCGACAAAGCCTTACGATATGATAGACCAAAGTACAAAAATGAATATCTCAAGATTAAACAAGGGGGAAATGGTTATGATTCAACCTGCATTTAGACAACCGATAAAGATTATGTTTCCTAGAGCTTCATTCAAGAGGCCCAATAGATAAATCTCCAATGCATCAACATTAACGCTAGATATCAGCCTCACAATATGATTCGAATTCATGACTTCGAACTACATTCAAATCAAATTATACAAAGGAACCTTGGTTTGTGGTTTTTGGTCATCTTTTTTTCATGCGGTCGACTCTATCCTACACGTCAGACCATGGACAAAAAAATCCACTACTAGCAGTACGACTAATTAATAGATGGACTGCTATATAGATCGTATTTCTCTAGACAATAGCATTTAACAAAAGATATTTGCTCCATCATTTGTTCTCTTTTATGGTTGTATTAGAAAACGAAAGTCGTTCAATGACTAGTTCTAATTGTGTAGAACGATCAGTAGGAAAATCATCCAATGTTAAGCATGATCATGCAAGTCCTATTCCACAATCAGCCCCAGTATTCATCATATGTGAGCGATGCCACTGGTGTGCTACATATTTGGACGCAAACAGAATTCTTCAAGAGGAAAAAGTTGACGACGATAACAATAAGATTTGCCCCCGGTGTGATACTATTGATAGTATGTCAAGTCTCCCAATATTGTCCAATGAATCTTTCACATTTGATTACTCAGTCAAAAGAGGAATAGTATTACAATTTAAAAAGAGAGACTAGCAATCCCGATTTGGATATTTCGTCAGATAAGTGTTATGATGTTTGGCAATCGTAGTAATACAACTTCCTAGAAGCATTGAAGACGAATAAGGAGGAACACTCCAGTCAGTTCGTCACATTAAGCAAGCTTGATTAACCATTTAGTCATGAAATAGTCATAGTAATCCTTATTATCATTATCATAGATATGATTCATAGTCAAGTAGCAATCGGGTTCACTTCCTGATTTTGAAGTTACCGCAGGTGACCAAAGAATAGCAGAAAGGTGACTGGGTCCCTGCGGTATTTTCTCGCCTTGAAGCCAATTACATATAGTAATGAGAGTATTTAGAGATGGTAGTAATGATCTACGTGATCTCTATACCATTTGGTTTTAAACTTTTTTAAACGCTGCAACCCACAGAGGATTCGAAATTATGCAGTGAATTGAGAATGTCTAGTTATATTCCTAGCTAAAATTTGTACTGTATGGTCTCACAAAATTCCAATTCCTCTAGCGTTTTTTTCTCGCCCTGTGCTATCAGTTCCTTAATTGTTTTAGGAGAGAAATCTGCATTTTGTAAAATAGAGGGAGATTCAAGTTCAGACCTAACAATCCTCGTAACAGACTTTATGACTGCCCCATAATTTTCTATTAATGATACATACTCTTTTTTTATCTTTGTTACTTCCTTAGCATCGAGTTTTGATTGATCAACAAATTGATCAAAGACTCCATAAAGGCGTTCGATAAGCTGGATTTGTCTTGTAATAAGTTTGGACATTTTGATGTTCTCCATATTCTTATCGGAAAAGAGTATGTCCTTAGCCCTACTTTCAACTTCTGCGATATTGGCGGGGAGTCTGTGAATGTTTCGGGTGTAATTCTCTACAATAAAGATATTTTTATCATTTCTGGGAGATGCCGAAAGAACCTCTCTTACAGGAGTATTGCTAAGAAGGCTACCATCCCAACCATAGACTCCCTTTTCAACCTCAACCCATGGAAATCCATAGATCGGGTATCCTGAGCTAGCTAGGATGTGTTTTGCAGTAATTTCCGTCTTAGTATTGTCGAATATAAGTGGTCGAGACGTCATGACATCTACAGCCGTTATTATGAGGCGACGGACCTCCGGGAGATCTTCGTGAATCGCAGCTAGGTTGAGCTTTTTGTAATTTATGTATTTATCAAGAGTCTTTGCAAGTGGTGAATGGTCATAAAGATAAGTCCAATTCCGTGGGTCTGTAAAATATGGTGGTTGCTGATCCTTTCTATTTTCCTCATTTAATAGATTTTGTTTAATAGGAAATACCCTCCACCATCGTGGAATAAACATTTTTGGTACTCCAAATACTGCAGCATTGATTGAAGCTGAAGATACTTGCTTGGGCACGTATCTACCTATGTTACTATCATAATCAAAGATAGGGATATCAGGAATAATCTTGTAACTGCTCTCTGCAAGCTCTATCCAAAACTCTTCAAGCTCTCTCTCAGGATGGTCACTCTTACTTCCAACTATAATTGCCGCATTAATAGCTCCCATCGATGTGCCAGCGGCAATATCTATTCTTATTTTCTTCTTTACTAGAGCTTTTAGTACACCACATGCAAATGCTCCTAGAGAACCCCCTCCTTGTAGTACAAGTACGTTTTCTGTCGGCCTTGATCCTCTGTGGTGAGGACGGCTTTTTTCATTCGTTTTAAAACTCATTATTAATGTAAATCTCTTGGTATTTTTAGGAATTTACACCTTTCACCTGGATATTAGCACAAAATTCTTGGATCGACACTTTCAACTCTCCTCCCTACTCTAACTACAATGTTATCAGGCGTAAGTGACACACTATTTGTCCTACGACGAATTAAACTAGATAAAGAGATGACAAGTTACAACGACTTATTGGATGCATTCAGACTGTCGCTGCAGTTTTACAAGAGGTCAAAGAGGTAGTAGCTTAACCAAATAATAAAAAGGACTTTTCAACTTCCTATCTTCTCGCATTTTCTGGTCATCCTGTTGAGTTATGTAAATTATTTTCAACAAGTTGTACATGCATCCTTGCGCTTTCAGTATCGTTAGATGATTGTAAAGCATCAATAGCTATCGCTAAATGTGTTTTTAATTCTCCCGTTGGTAGCTCCTCAACAGTTTCTTTCAAATATTCCACTGCGGCAGCAATATCGATTGAATCTAAAGCTTTTACAACTTGTTCCAATTGCCTGTTTATTTTTTCTTGATCGACAGAAGCTTGACCATCGGCTGTTCTTGTTATTACCGTACCTAATAGTACACTAAGCCCAAAGAGTACAGCACTTACAGCCATTGTATATGGTTGAACTCTTCCTGTCACCATATAGCATGGAATATAGAATTTGATAAAAGGATAACGGAACTAAGATATTGGATGCGTTCAGATGTCACTAATATTCTTTAAGAGGAGTAATGGATAAAATTAGGAATAACGATGATGAACAATCATTTAGTAGTCATAAATCCATAGGGAACCATCATCCACAATATAAAACATCAAAAGCTAACAGCAGCGTACGAGGCCCTAAGCAGACATGGGTTTATGTATACGACTTACGAAGAAAGCTGACAGAGAATATTTAGGACGAAAAAAGAATTGGATGTCAGTTCATCCGTACTTTATTAATTGCTTGTACATTTTCCGTTAATGCAGGTCACAGAGCCGCTCCCGCCACTGTTTGTAGCACTATTCGAATTCCTATCGTCACCGCTACCAGTGTTGCTTTGCTTTATTGATTGACTGGTCGAGGTCGATGATGAGGATTTGTGCCTTGCGTCGACGTCTTCAACCATGCTGATGGCAGTCACAATAGCCACAGAAAGAAGAGTGGCGGCTATCACAACAATGAAAGATAGTCTTTGGAAGTGGGTATTATTCACATATAAGAATCTTATAGAAGCATAATATAAGATTTTTATAAAATAATTCGGTGGGTCAAGCCGAATGGAAGCCTATGATGCATTAAGTAGACATGGATTTAAGTTCACTACTTGCTAAGAAACGTAAGATGAGGACGGAGGAAAACATAAGAAACACAGGAGACTCAACCTGATGGGTGCGGGGGGTGCACGGTTGAAGTTGAATCTCCTGCGCTCATTATGCATAGAAGGGAGTATAATCTTATCTAGACTCATATTAAAGACATGTTTAACCTTGTTAAAGACATGATTAACCATGTTAATTGGAATTATCAGTAACGCTGCAGGAGACTCAACAATAACATGAAGAGCCACGACTCTCATGTTAAAAATGTTGAGTCTAGGGCCCTTCCTGCAGCAAATGACATACAAAGGCCCATTAGTCAAGCTACCGTGGATATCGTATTTACTAATAATGAAGAATTCTTTACTTCATTTGCTACCCTACAACATAATCTAACTCAACTTTAGATTCTAAAAGCAAGTTAGAATCGAGTCTTACTTGTGAATCTCTTTCCTGACCATTTCTATCTATTCTTTCATATCCTCTGCCATCATTGAAGCTTCAACCCCAGTCTCTTCCTCCATCTTGTCTGATAGCTTTTTAGTAATTGTAAGAACCTTTGATTGTAGTTTTTGCTCCATTTGAGCTGTCCCAATACTATCAAACAGCTTTGGTTGCTCAGTTACAGATTTTCTGATTGAATGACGTATGGCAACATCCTGATCTTGTTTAGAAAATTTGTGCGTTTCGTTAATAAATTGGCAATGTATATAACAAAGAGAGGAGAAAAGAGTCATAGCAATAAATAATTTCCAAATTATAACCTACATAATAATCACAATCATATGCTTTGGGAGCTTATGTTCTAATTCTATAGCTCAAAGTTCGGGCATCACAAAGTCAACTTCCGGTGGGACTTTGGATGTTAAATTAGAACCAACACCCAATCCAGTCAAAAGCGGTCAAGAAACAAACTACAAAGTTACCTTTCTTCAAAAAGGCACAAGCACGGCCCAAGTTCATATAGATTATGATTTTGATATTTTAAAAGACAATACAACAGAGGTTTTTAAGGCATCACAAAAAACAGGTCAACCTCTATTGCATACAGCGGAAGGTATAGTAACAATACCATTTACAATAAAGGAGCCTGGTAACTATACCATCAGAGTTTCTATGATGGGAATTAACTTTATTCCTATGGCAACAGAATATGCTGACTTTCCTATCAAGGTAGAATAGTAGAAATAGTTATTACAACTTCCTAGACTATACTATTCATCAACTTCTCTATGGCTTACTCTTTGGAATATAATCAGAAACCTAGCGATAAAAAAGAAGAAAAATTAAGTCAGGACTAGGGACAATAGAGCACTGTGGAATTTTTTACCTTCATACAATCTTCTCCAATGTTAACACCAATACTGTCTAGCACTGTATTATTTACATCTCCTATATTCGTATCATTCAGTATTATGGCCGTATCATTGCCCTCTACATTATCTGCAAACTCTTCGGCTGTCTCAGGAGGAAGAGGAAATTTTTCTGGTGGTTGTTGAGCAATAGCTTGCCTATTAATATCAATATTAGCTGTATACGAAAAGACAGCTGTCAGAGACAATATAGACAATGCCAGTGCTGATATTATTTCCAATACATTTCCCATACAACACGCATTCTCTTTGAATGATTTAAATTTTTCCTTGTTTTATGGAGATAGAAGAATACCCTCAGAACTAGAACAAAAATCCCTAATCAAACCTTCCACTTCCAACACCTTCACTTTCGCTTATTTTGCCAAAACGAGCCTAACTTAGGCTTCTTTCATTGGAGGAATCACAGTTGATATTTCCACATTTTGGAAGCATCTCCACTGGCAAAATAGCAGCTGGATTGATGGAGATATACGGTATACAGTATACATGAAAAACCTCAGACAAGATTAGAGTTCATGTTCCAGTTACTGTTGCAGCGAGTTATATTCAGTAATAGTAGTGGGCTATCATAGACACATTTCAACACTCATTTCTGACTCTAGTGCTGTAATACATAAATGACACTACACCATTTCTGAAATTATGAATGCTGATAAGTTAGAAGAAACATTAACTTGGTCGGAATGGTTAGATTTTGACAAGACTACCATTGAAACTGTTCCAGAATCACCTGGACTATATAAAATTCATGCTAACATGAGGATACTCTATATTGGAAGCAGCACACAAAACATTAAAGAATCTCTAATTGAATGTTTATCAGATACTTGCATTAGTAAAGCCAAAAGGTTTAGCTATGCACTCACAGCATCCTCAGATAAAGTAAAGGAACAACTTCTAAATGAATATCGTACCAGACACAATAAGTTACCTGAGTGTATGCAGGAGGACTGATAAAGCCCTATCAAGAGTCCGCATGGACAATATATTTATATACAATTAATTAGTATACTATTCATAAGTATATTAATAATGCAAAAGTACGATTTTCAAAATAGTATGGGATTTATTGTTAATAAGACAGCTAAGGCCTTCGTTAAAGCTTTAGACTCTGAATTGCGTGAAAAAGTGGGCGTTAGTGTTGGGCAATGGAAAGTTATGGTCATGCTTGTTAACCAAGATGGACTTACTCAAAAGGAGATTGCAGAAAGACTTGGACTAGAAGGACCTACTCTTATTCCAATTATAGATAAAATGGAGAAGGATAATTTGGTGGTAAGAAGGGTAGATTCTTCTGATAGACGGAATAATAGAATTTACCGCACAGAAAAGGCAAATGAATTATGGAGTGAGATGGTAAAATGTGCAGTAAGGGTAAGACAGGTTTCCCTAAAGGACATATCAGATGCTAATATTGAAATTACTAGGAATGTGCTAGAAAATGTATATCAAAACCTCAGAAACCAGTTTGATGTTGGATATAATATTGATAACACTAATTCCTCAAATTCAACGGCTAGTGTTGTTCACAATATTAGTTCCGTTTCAGCTACCGCATTAAAATCAAGAAGAATTGAGAAAGAGCATAAGAAGGGAAGATTCTAAAATGAAATCACCACCGCGTGATTATAATCCTAAAAATAATCAACCAAATAAAGCGTATTCTACTAATATTCACTATAGATCTAACTCGGCAAGAATTCCAATCTACGCATGGAAGATGCTGGCCATATTGAGTTGCATTGCGACTATGGTAATGTATGCAGAAACCATGTTGATACCTGCTATTCCGGATCTTATAGGACATTTCCATGTATCGTATAGTATGTCATCCTGGATTCTTACCTCATATCTTATAGCGGGAGCTGTCATGACCCCCATTGCCGGTAAGTTATCGGATATCTATGGAAGAAAGAAAATCTTACTAATCATAATGGTGATCTATGCAATTGGAGTATCACTGGCTGGATTTGCCTCAGACATATATTTCATGATATTTGCTAGAGCGATTCAGGGAATAGGAATGTCAATGTTCCCTATTGCCTTTGGCATGATAAGAGATCAATTTCCACGAGAAAAAATCTCGATTGGTCAAGGAGTTATAACCTCTATGTTTGCATCTGGCGCTGTCATCGGTTTAACCGTAGGAGGAATTATAGTTGAAGACTACGGATGGCAATATACCTTTTTCACAATAATACCTATTGCAATTGCCCTTCTTTTAATAATTTGGAGATTTATTCATGTAACTGAGATTAATACAGACGACCAAAGCCAAAAACGATCAAGAATACTAGAAGGCAAAAATGTCAATAAAACAGGTAACATCGATGATAAGAGGGTCAATTCCAAGGCGTCAAGTCAGATTGATATTAAGGGTGCTATTGCATTAGCTATTACTATTGCTTCATTTCTATTGGTCCTGACACTATTAGAGACATCTGGCAGCAATCTACCATCTAATACTAATCCTTCATTAAACATTTTACCTTTTCTTATCATTGGAATTATTGCATTAATTTCTTTTGTAATTATAGAGAGACGAGAAAAATACCCTTTAGTAGATTTTAGACTCTTGTTTAACAAATCAATATTACCAGCAAATCTGATAATAATGTTAGTTGGATTTTCTATGTTTATGGTATTTCAAACAATACCCATACTAGTAAGAAATCCTGAACCAGTTGGATTTGGAGAAGATGCCATAGACGCTGGAAAGGTACAACTTCCATTTGCTATTGTACTGTTAATCTTTGGTCCTACATCTGGGTTCATAGTTTCTAAACTAGGTTCATTAAGACCAATCATCCTAGGCACTTTCATAACTACCGCAGGTTTCATGGGACTGCTTGTGTTCCATTCAACTGAGCTATTAGTTTCGGTCAATCTTGGAATTCTTTCTACTGGTTTGTCTCTGACAAGCGTAGGAGCCATAAATGTCATTATACTGTCCACTCCCAGACAGTTTAGTGGAATATCTTTAGGTATGACTAGTCTTATGAGAATTGTGGGAGCATCGATAGGTCCGGCCTTAGCTGGTATGTATATGCAGACAAATCAGACTTTATTAGATGTTAGTGGGATGGTAAACTATTTCCCTTCAGCATTATCATTTGAGTTTATCTTCCTCAGTGCTGTTATAGTTTCGGTTGCATCAATCGCATTGGCTATAATCTTGAGACAGAGGGTTACGAAAATGGCTATTCCTAATTTAACATAGCACATAATGAAGACCTTTTGAATTTATTTCCACACAAATATTTCATAACAGCGGTTATATCACAGTAATAGCATCGATAAAGTATACTTACTCCTGTACTTCTTCATCGTCAAGGTACGCCAGAGCTCACGACATATCCTAAACTATACTGTCTGATCTCTAAATTCACCTGGTATGTCTCCAATTGCTCTCTTAAAGGATTCAGAATTTATTACGTCGTGTAAAAAGGAAACTGACCAGACCCTTGATAAACCAGTATTTTCTTCGAATATCACACGGACACGTTTTGTTTGAAGACTAACTGCGGTCTCCTTATAAGATATATACTGTCCTATAATTCCTATAAATCCCCCCGGGACCGGAGAGAGACCAGTCTTGTCATATGTCATTGAAGTTGGATTGAGAAAAACTGGACTTCCACTATTTCCAGGGAATGCAGCAGCATCAACATAAAAGGTTTTATCGTCATTCATTAAACTTACCGTGCCACTTCTTATAATGGGAGATAAATTTCCCTGAATATCTATTCCAGGCTGATAGGATAAAAAGAAAATATCAAAAATCTCATAAAATTGATCACTGGATACAAAAAGATAATCGGGGATAGTTTTGAAATTATCATCTTGTACTGACGCTGGAAAGGCAATCATCGCGATGTCAACTTCTTTATTCTCATGGAATACCCAACGTAGACCCATATTCTTGAAGTCTTTGAGAGACTTTGTGTGTATTTTCCCTTCTTTTGAATTAAGAAAAACTTGCAGATCACCGTCGATAAGTCTGTCTTTGCGCGGGTCAACCACAACATGTTTTGCAGTTACCATATGTACGATATTGCCAACCTTTACAAGGAACCCTGTCGCAGTGGGATGGATTTTGCCTTTTTCAGTGACTCTACCAATGAAAACCACAGTATTTTTCAAGTCGTCTACAAGTTTTTTGTCTATTATTTCGGATCAGCCTGTTATCCCGTTATGTGTTATTAAGAATATCGTAGTTTTAATTCGAAACAGATAAAAATTAATGTAGGTGCTTAAGTCAGCTGCATGATAGGTACAATAGTCAATTATATCACGTCCTCATTTACAAAAGACTTGTTGCTATCTTATATCCAGCTTATGGAGTTACCCTAACCAGGACTGTAACACGAATAAATTGTAAGGCTAGTGGTAATAAGAGATAATAGTGATGTAATGTACCACTACTGTGCTTATGCGTTCTGTTCAAGTTCCAAAACCTAACGGCCCTTTTGAAATTGTGGAAAGAGATACTCCAGAACCCGGTCCTGCACAAGTTCGCATCAAGGTACAAGCATGCGGGATATGCCATAGTGATTCCTTTACTAAAGAAGGAACATTCCCAGGCATCCAATATCCAAGAGTTCCTGGCCATGAGATTGCAGGGGTTATTGATAAAGTGGGTAAAGACGTCACTCAATGGGGGACAGGACAGAGAGTAGCTGTTGGATGGCATGGAGGTCACTGCGGCTATTGTGAATCTTGCAGGCGCGGAGATTTTATTACATGTAAATACGCGCGGGTACCAGGTATGGCATATGATGGTGGCTATGCAGATTATATGATTGCACCTGTCGAAGCTCTGGCATCAATCCCCGAGCAGCTTTCAGCTATAGAAACTGCACCTCTTATGTGTGCCGGTATCACTACGTACAATGCTCTTCGAAATAGTGGAGCTCGAGTAGGCGATGTAGTTGCTATTTATGGAGTGGGAGGACTTGGACATCTTGGAATTCAGTTTGCTGCCAAGATGGGTTTTAATACTATCGCCATTGGGCGAGCAAGGGATAAGGAAGAGGAATTGGTGAAGAATTTGGGCGCAAGACAATACATCGATAACAAGTCACAGAACGCAGTCGAAGAACTTAACAAGCTGGGAGGAGCTAAAGTGATACTTGCAACCGTTCCAAGTGGAAAGGCGATGACTGAAATCCTTGGAGGTCTTGCGGCAAATGGAAAGCTTGTCATAATTGGAGCATCTGATGAGCCAATCCAAGTGCCTTCAGCTCTTATGATATCAGGCCGTCGATCATTGATAGGCTGGCCATCTGGTACGTCAATCGACTCGCAAGATACACTCTCATTTAGTGTTCTCTCCGGTGTAAGATCTGTGAATGAAGTCTTTCCATTAGAGCACGCAGCCGAGGCATATGATCATATGATGAGTGGTAAAGCTAGGTTTAGATGTGTGGTTACGACTGGTAATTAGATGAAGCCGAGCAGATATCTATTATAAGCATAAGTTGTACATATTTCGATATCGCTCTAGACTTTATTTTCTATTGCTCATTTAAATAAGATAAGATAAAATTAGTTATCTACTATCCTTAGGAACAGATTACGATAAGAATAACCGATAATTTATGGATAATCTAGAGTCTAGTATTTGCTTCCATGACCAAGGAAAGAATATCTTTTCCCGGACTGATCAACATCTCTTTTCGGTCACGCGGTATATCTTTGGCTTCTATTATTTTGACGTATCTGTTATATCCCTCTTCTATGTCTTCCCTTCTTTTTCTATACAATAATTGCTCAGTAGTTACGACCTCTCTTGCCTCCTTTATTATTTCGTCACCTTCTTCTATTGACATAATGCCATCAGCAATTAAATCCTCTATCGCAAAGATGATCTGCATTCTATTGATTGAAATCCTAGCATCAGTCTGACCCGCTTGGATCAACTTACTAATAGTAGATGGTGTAAAGTCAGTTACTTTTCCAAATGTTGCATCCGCGCTTTCAAGTCTGTCTATACGCCACACTTTAGATATACGTGGTTTTCCAAGAAATAGGTCCCTATTCGTGGTAAACTTATATTCTCCTACTCGTGCTATTGTTTTTGCCGTCTTATCCAAGATCTCGTCAACTTTCCTTGACAGACCATTAGATCTAGCCAGATCAACCAAGTCACGAGTCATATTCACAAAGTCTGTAAATGCATAAGCTACTTGTTCGTCGTATGTAGTCCTGTCATGAAAAAAGATATCACTTTCCCTATCATCGATAAGGTCCTTGTCCTTTGGAATATCCTTTGGTGTGAGAGGATGTAGATTGACAATATACACCTCAAGCTCTGGGGTCTGGCCAATCGTCACCTCATCCACCTCACCTTCTTTTCCTTTACTATTTCGATCCTTTCTCAAATATTCCATCCAATAAGTTCTGTGTGCTGTCAGTAGTTCACGTAATGGTGTATTGCTAAGATACCCACCATCCCACAATTGACGCATAGTTCCAGTATTACTGTCCTCAATGTGAGGATGATCTATCGCATATTTACCAAGGGCGCTGGCGAGCACCTGATCTGGTCCTATGCCATCATAAAAAACAATATGCCTCCTATCAGAATTGCCATATTCAGAATACCATTTACCACGACTGTCACTATTACGAATATTGCTCTCCCATTTTTCTCCCTCAGCAATTGCATCAAGTCTCACGGGAGCATCATGCAATTTTTCATAGCTATCAAATATTACCGGAGAAGTAAAGTCCTGAATATCAACACTGGTAAGAAGAAGCCTTGGTTGTTCTTTTTCTAGACTTGTCTTTATTGGAAAATCAATAAACTTTGAAAGATAATCTTTCAAGGGTGTATAATCATATCTCCACCATGGCAAGAAATCTGTAAATGGATTGAGAAATTTTGAGCCCATATATGGGACAGACCTGTACATGTTTGTGACCCCGCGTGGACTAAAGGCAAATTCAAAAATAGACCAAAATCTTCTGGCACTCTCAGCATCTGCTAATTCTTGGTTAAATGTGCGTAAATAATCCCAAGAGGTACGAACTAATGAATTCTTTTGAAACATATTGTCTGCGATGGTGGGACACATAAGTCCTTCCCAAAATTCCAAGAGTCTCTCTGCAGAACCTTCCCAGCTTCCATTCTTTAAATAATGTCCTACTAAGACACTAGAATTTATGGCTCCTATTGAAGTTCCTGCCACGATGTCAAATAGTCTATCATCTAAGCTCTCCTTTCTTACCTTACTATACATCTGTTGATAGGTGCCCGCTTCATAGGCGCCAAGTGCACCACCTCCCTGAAAAACTAGTGCTCTTTGAAAGTTACCCATATTACGTATCGCACCAATTATGTGACAATCTCCCCAATTAGTTTTGTTATTCCTATGATGTATGTTTGTGACGGGTTGATAAGGTGAAGATCATCTTTTCACTATCTCATGGAAGTGGATATGTCTTGGTTCTTTAGGTGGGTTGGTTAGTTCGAGTTTTAGAGAGTAAGTCTAATTTCTAGCTGGAGTAATGATTATTCACCCTATTCTATAGTCATATGAAGCTATTCACAATTGCCAAAACTTCCGAAGGCTCTCTCTGGGGGTACTCGGTATACTTTCTATCTATGATTATATCACAGTAATGTATTACAATCTGATAATGGTAGAAGCAATACCTGAAGGATATCATTCTATAACACCGTATTTGGTTCTTGACAACGCGTCAGCCGCAATAGATTTCTATAAGCGTGCATTCGAAGCAAATGAGATATACAGACACCATAGTCCTGATGGAAATAAGATTGTCAATGCTGAATTAAGAATAGGAGATTCAGTTGTACTTTTATCAGAAGAGTTTCCTCATGGCGCCTGTCTTTCACCCAAATCAATAGGGGGAACTTCTGTTACACTGCATATTTACGCCGAGGATGTTGACAAAATCTTTAATCAGGCCGTAGAAGCTTGAGCGATAGCTGTAATGCCTGTCATGGACATGTTTTGGGGAGACAGATACGGGCAGGTAAAAGATCCTTTTGGACATAGTTGGTCTATAGCAACACATAAGCAAGATCTTGGCCAAGAAGAAATACAAAAAGCAGGTGAATAAGTATTAAAAGAGATGATGGACTCACAGAGGACAGAATAAAAAAATGGACCCATCTCTACAAATCTTCTTGCGTTCATTATGCATTAGAAAGTATATGAAACCACTATATCATATTCTGCTCTGAAGGATCAAATGATTTGATATGGTAAGAATCAGTGTTCAAGCGGCTCATGAACAGGTAAACCCAACTGACTTATTAAACGATGTAATTGTAATGGATAAAAATGGGATAGAAAGATGCTGGACAAGTGATCATTATATGCCATGGTGGCATACTGGTGCTTCTGGCGCTGCAGCCTGGCCGTGGATGGGCGCTGCCTTGGCTAAAACAAACAGTATAGCTGTGGGTACTGGTGTTACAGCCCCAATACTTAGGTACAAGCCAGCTGTAGTCGCCCAAGTATTTGCAACGCTAGGATACATGTTTCCTAATAGAGTATTTCTAGGAATTGGCTTGGGAGAAGCTCTTAATGAAGTAACTACCGGTAACGATTGGCCTTCGACCAAAGAAAGATTTCTGCGGACAAAAGAAGCGATTAGAATAATCAAAAAGTTATGGACAGAAAAATGGGTCTCGTTCAAAGGGCAATACTATTGGATAAAGGATTCTAATCTATACACAAAGCCTCAAACGCCAATTCCAATATATATCGCAGCCATGGGAAATCAAACAGCCAGATTGGCAGGTGAAGAAGGAGATGGACTTGTCACAAATGAGGTTAACGTAGAATCAATAAAAAATAGATTATTTCCTGCATTTAGAGAAGGGACAAAAAGATCGGGAAAAAATTATGAAACATTGGAGAAAATTCTGTTCATTCCAGCTTCATATGATGAAGATAAAGGGAAGGCGTTAGAGTCAATTAGATTTTGGAGAGGTGCCATGATAAGGGTATTTTTTGATGTAGATGTACATGATCCCCGTACGATCGAAGAAAATGCTCAGGTGATTGGCGATGACACCTTGGAAAAGATGTTATTAGTAATTACGAATGCAGAAGAAGGAATAAAAAAACTTAAGAAATATGTAGACCTCGGGTTCACAGAAATAGTATTGACGAATTCTAGTCCTGACAGAGAAAAGTTGGTAAAATTAATTGCCAAAGAAATATCTCCAGCATTGAAATGAAAATGTGGGAAAAAAATCGACCATTATATCTATGTCATTTTTTTGTGGTGAATTTGTAAAGCTAATTCATACGATAACGATTTTTTCAGTATATTCGGTATATCTACATTTTCATTCTATACAGTACACACTGAAATACATTTAATTGCGCACAACGGCCTTGTGGATTAAGATGTTAAACGTTTAAATTCTCTTGTTATTTGTTTTGAAGGTCATATACTATGAATATTGGAATTTTGGGCTCGGGAGATGTTGGCCGCATGCTTGGCGATGGATTCATAGAGTTGGGACATAAGGTTATAATTGGAAGCCGCGACCCAAACAAAAATGATATTGTACAATGGGTGAGCAGTCATACACGGATGAAGGGAAGGCCTCATCTGGAACATTCTCAGAAACAGCTTCATTTGCTGAGCTAGCAGTACTTGCTACTTCTTGGGATGGAATACCTAACGCCATAAAAATTGCCGATCAAAAGAATTTTGCCGGTAAGATTGTAATAGATGTCACAAATCCACTGGACTTCTCCAAAGGTGCTCCGCCGAGATTGGCCGTGGGCCATACAGATTCTGGAGGAGAAACAGTCCAGCGTCTGCTACCTCAAGCTAAAGTAGTAAAAGCGTTTAACATTACAGGCAATCCACATATGGTACATCCAAATTTCCCTGGCGGTCCTCCGACAATGTTTGTATGTGGAAATGATGACGATGCAAAGAAAATTGTAACAGATAAGTTTCTAACTCCATTTGGCTGGGAAACAGTAGATGTAGGAGCTCTAGAGGGCTCCCGTCTCCTAGAACCCCTTGCTATGCTTTGGATATCTCACTATTTTAAAACTAACAATGGAAATCACGCGTTTAAATTACTGAGGAAGTAGACACGATTGGCAAACTCATTTGTATATCTAGGTTTAAGTTAATTGCAAGCGCATTTCTATTTACTCCTTTGGTAACTGATACGATAATTATTCAAATCGCTTAAAATTAGTCAAAGTCTGATTTACCATATGCAATGTTACAACTCCTTCTTAAACCACTGCTTATCGAGTAATAGGCCCATAGCAAGAGTATTAGAGATACAATTCTTAATGGAGTTTGATAATTTGATAGAAAGGCAGAAAGCGTTATTCCTGCACCACCTAATATAGATACAAGTAGAATGCCAAGGGAGGAACAACTTGCACATATACTGGAAAGAACACTGATTGAAGACGCAGAAAATAAGGAGGCTGTGTTTAATTTCTTCCCCCTTGAGTATTCAAACACATATACATTCATACTTACTACTATACCCAACAGGATCGCTGTTATGGTTGAAAAGACGAAACCCATAATTGCATCCTCGGGCAAATAAAATACAACAACAGGAGAGAAAAAGAGTAATTGTTCAAAAACACTAAAAACTATCCAAAATAATATGGCAGTTGTTCCTGCAATAGCAATATACGTCCAGTGAGAGAATACTAATTTAATGGACATGAGCATTGATCCAAGGTGCTGAACTAATGATTCTTTTACTGAGACTTTTGAAGTTGTATTTCTATTTGTTACCATTTATCTACCCCGCTTATTCAGATTCTTGTCATTTGTTGATGGAAACAAGGGAAATGATAGGTTCCAAGTAAAGCTCTAGGATTAGAACTATGTTTCTTTGCAATTATAACTTTCATTCCTAAAGCAACTCCAAAGGTCATAGCCACTATTATTTATTAATAATAACGGGGACTAAGTATACTTATCTCGATAAACCCATTCAAAATATATACTAAAAAGATTATGATTGTTGGAAAAAACGAGATGTAGTTCTAGGAAATGGTAATAGTAAACCAAACTTAGCTAGGCATGCTAATAGATATAATCAAACAAACAAATACTAACTGACTATACTTGATTGCTATCATCAATGCATTACATGTGGAGTCATCTATTATTGTGTTGGAACAAGACAAAAATGTAAACTTTCTTTCTCCAACTTCAAGTACTAAATGTATTCTGTGTATTAACAGATATTGAGTAGAAGAAATGTTTTCTGGTTCTTTTGCTTATTTGAATAAGGTTTAGATGTATGCATTAGGCGGTTTTCCAAAGAATGCCTTGGACTGGGGCCTGTACAAGAAGTATACAATTATTATACTTATTATTAATTGCGGTATCGAGGCAATGTTCCCGCTCACAATTGCGACAATGCTAAACACAATACCTATGCACGAAAGGATTATTGTAACAGACCAGGCCCATCCCCTGCCTTTCATCAAACCATAACATACGACAAGATATGCTATTCCTATGGCAATGAGAATTGAGGCTATTCCTATAAAATAAACGCTGTACTCAGGAAGGACTGCAGCAAAAGCCAAAGGAAAAAGTCCTCCAAGGATAGTAAGTATACCTAATATGATAGCAAGTATTGCTATTATTGTAACAGAAAGCGGTCGACGTCTAAATGATTCTCTATCCGTATTGTATCAAGTTCTTGTTTTTATTCATCGATATAATTTGGTGTGGTAAATTAGTTTTGTAATAAGACTAAGATTGCGTCAACATTGTCTTATTGTTTTGGGGCTTGATCCCCGTTAGTGGTAGAATTATTTCATGATGGACAAGCATGAAAAAAGGGAATCCATCAAATTTTCCTCCATTGCCGACAATAACACAAAGCAGCCGTCAAATCAAAAACCAATATCATCCAGAGATAATAATGACCCAATAGGGTTCTGAAATTAGATTTGCAAAAGGACAGATCACCAAAGAACAATATGAAGAGATGCGGAAACCGCTTGAATAATCCTTTTTAGATACATTCTTTGGTATCTAACTCTAGACTATTTTTCTGATTATTATTCTCATACCAGTCCAAAGATGATAACCGTTAATAATTAGCCTCTGATAGAGGTTTTGAAACAAGGCCGCAGGAGACAAGAAACAGCACGGCATCATGATACCAGAGCTGCAACTAAGGGCTCCTGCGGCTTAAATATAATACGCTTAAAAACTACAAAAGATTTCTGACACAATATTACCTAACCTGATTTTGATTAGGGACTTGGACAGAAATCGTAGCCGTTATCAATGACCTACTCATTACCCTCCAAATTCCTTTTTATTGATTCTATTTTTTCTGAATAGTCCTGTTTGGATTCAAATAGGGATCCAGTACAACAGATCGATATAGTTAATTAAGAATAGAATGAACTCACATCTGAATAATGTACTTTAAAACTTAAATCCCTACGAAATGTGTAATATAATATTGTTACTAAACAATACGCCTGATATCTCAGAGCTTTATTTGATACTAATGATTAGCTCTGTACTCTTAGTCTTATCAACTACTACTACGTCTTATGGTCTTAGTCCAGTACTCGCACAGTCATCGGAAGGCCTAGCGTCCTCTCCTCAGCCCAATGGCCTCCCTACCATTCAAATCATATCAGTTGAGGATGGTCAACAAATACCTCCAGGAGAACTTACAATACAAGGTATATCTTCAGATGATGAAGGGACTGAATGTCAGGTATATGCAGATGTAAATGATATAACTCCTATGCGAAATGCCACAGCAGCTGGCCCTAGCGGAGAAGATAATGACTTTTCCCAATGGACCTTCACATATACTCAAGATTATCAATTAATTAAAGAAGGAGCAAACGAACTAACTGCTAAAATATCGTGCTTTGATAGCGGAAACTTGGACCTTTCTCACTTCCCTGTAAGTGTTCAAACTCCCTCTTCTAGTTCGACTTTATCCGAATGGCATACTGTAAATGTAACTGGGGTAACGGGAGTCCCTTCCGCTCCTTTACCGTTACCGTTAGCAGAAAACACGGAAGTAGAGGAAGACAATGATGAGAACGCTGAGGATGAGGACAATGATGAAAGTAGTAATAATGATGATGAGGATGATGAGGGCAGCAACAATGATGATGGAGATGATGACGGTGGAGACGATGATGGAGATGATGACGGTGGAGACGATGATGGAGATGATGACGGTGGAGACGATGATGGAGATGATGACGGTGGAGATAGCTTCTTTGGAGGCGACCCATTTTTTTAATAGGCTTTAAGTAAAAGGTTATCTTATTACTTGTTACTTTAAGTACTGGTTGGCTAAAGTTATTCGTAAAGTAGTTTAGGCATAGGACAGATATTCTAATTATTCTGTGACCCTGACAATAATAGAATGCCGTATGCTGTTGGACTTCAGATATTATTATCTATTGTTAAAAAAATAAAAGCCGAAGTTGGAATTACCTGGTATCACATTCATTTAATACCTGCAAGAGGTTCTGCCTCTCCAGTCTTGTTTTCAACTCCTTCATTACCAAATACGGTAATGTTTGAGGTTGTAGGGGTAGACCTTCCAATCAGAGTATCATTAACTTCAGGTGCTGACGTAATAGAAGCATTTTCAGATATCGAGGGAGAAATCTTGGCCATGTTTGTATTATTTGATACAATTATGTCAGATGGCCTACCAACCTGTGCATCTATTGTCTGTCCCGCAGTACCACTATCTTGTTCTGCCGGTGACATACTTAGGAGAGATATTATTGCGAATACTAGTAATACTATAATATTTATTCTCATACGTTGACATAACACCCACACAAATGTTATAAGAATTACATTCTGTTGTGATATTCAGATAAACTTCAATATATCGAGATTATATCAATAGTTTTCAGATGTTTTTTGATTGTCTTAGGTTCTGCCAGCCAATCCAAAGGCCGATGAAGCTATCTACAACATACTTGCAAAGAATACAGTTCCAGTAAATCTCTCTATACCTAATGCCACAATGCCTGACTACTATCGTAGTGCTATTCTTCTGTTAATACATCATCTGTTAATTTAGCAGTCTCTTTTGTACTTTTAATTTGTACATCACCACTTCTTGTTAATAATCTTGAAAGTGTGGGTTTCGCTTCCTTTCCTATTGTTAATGCCTCTTTGCCTTTTCTTGAAATAGTAAGCGTCACATCATTATCGGTTAAATACCGGGCAAACTTTTTTGAAAATGACAACGCTTTTTCCTCCTTATCAGGCATCATCTTGGCAAGGTCTAATGCATTTTTCAATTTATCGAAGAAGCCTGTCTTTTCTCCCACTTTATCTTCTTCTGGATTTATATCTATATTAAAAAATTCAGGCTCCAGAAAGTTAATATCTATTCTTTTGTTCTTACCTTTATTTTTTATAACTTCTAGTTTTAAAGCAGGTTTGTCTGACGCATGAAGTTCGAATGAACCACTAGTTACTGATTTAAGAGATTTGGCTAACAAAAATGATATCTCATCCTCCAATTCAGTAGGTATGTAAGGAGCAGATGACATTTTGTTATTCTTCAACGTTAGAAATATTGCACCGACTTATCAGTCTCAATTAAACCTAGCTAGTACTTCCCTTTTGATAGGTTTCTGTGGTAATCGTAATTTTACCATTAATCTTCCATTCTGCTCCACCAATGTCCTTACCTCCAGGGCCTCTAGCACTTGGAATATCGATAGTAAGATCGTCAAATTCATACGTCATTGTCATGTTCTTTCCTGTCAGCTTCTCCATGAGTTGACCTATGACCTCCGCCCAATGGTTCGCTTGTGAAGATGATATCTGTTCGTTCATACTGAGACTATTATGGTTAACTATGCTATTAAAGCTGTACTATTATGTTGTTACGATCTAGGCTGTAAGATCCTGCTATCTTGATATATCGAATACTATCCCTCATTAACCATTAACCGTCTTAGGTCATGGCAAATTATTACAGGTACAATTGTACTGACTATTATCTAAATCTTGAATCAAAACACATGGACTTGGAGTTAGGTCTGAGATGCAATTTGGATATGACGTCAAATGGATGCAATCAAAGATGCGATTATGAGATAAAGTCAGGTATACTTATATGACGAAAAACTCTAGAATAATATACAGTTCTACCTACAAATAGCTATCGCAGATAGCTTTGTCTGATAGAGCCTAAATCAAGCTTTAGTACTAACTTTGCATGATTATAAATACCTAAAAATTTTTCTCTTTCTTATACAATGGAGGAATTAAAAGAAAAGAGGAACGATGACGATATTTTCCTTCATGGAATCTGCTATATTGTATTGTGTGTAGATTCAAGAATTAAATTTGTGGGTATTGTTGACAGCAATGGAAAGTTGATGATAGGTAAATATAGAGAAGAAATAAGAAAGCAAAAAGAAAATGTAGGACAAGACATTTGCAATATCAAGTCAAGTCTTTTCTATACATCTTTAGTACTTCCCGGATTAAAGATTTACAAGAGGCGAGTCAAAAGAGTAAAAGTAAAGGACTCGTTTAAGGTTGTCGAATTTGATAAAATAAAACTGGCCATTTCTCCGTTATCTTGTAGACTTGATAGATATCTCTGTGTGTATTTAGAGCCATCAGCATCATATGAAGAAATTATTCCTAAAATTAAACAAACCGTGTAGTCTAAAATCTAAAAATAAATAGGGGCTCCACATTAATTTTGAGCATCTATCAAATTTTTCTTCTTCAAATTCTTTCTTTCGACACCGATATACATTCAAGGGTAAATATACTCACCAGTATCTCTATCTATGATCAATATTGCTTTAGTCGGACAAGTTTGAGCTGCAGCAAGGATAGCCTCAAAATCTTCGCCGGTTTCTGATATGACCTTTGCTTTGGGGTTGAATATCTTATCTTTCTCAACCACAAAAACTTTTGGGGCAAGGATTTCACAGCTACCAAAGGCCATGCAGAGAGAGGGTTCTACTATTATTTCGTAACGATTACTTTTATCGAAATTATCGGTTTTTATAGTAGGTGAATGTGGTCCATGAGGCTTTACATTTCTTTTGGAATAATTCGTGTCTTTACCATATTCAGTATCATTATTTAAATCAGTGTAAAAATTACGATTTGAATAAATATTCTTCCAGTCATTACTATCTCTATCTTCTGACTTATTTTGTGACTTGTTATGATTGTAATTTGAGTCTGTAGGGTGATTATTATTTCGCTCTAATTGTTCATCTTGCTTTTGTGAGTTGATGTAGTTATTAACGTACGTCCTGTCATATTGTCGCCTCTTCTCTTTATCTGAAAGCACTTCAAAGGCAGCATTAATTTTCTTTATCGTTTCTTCTGCATATAACGAACTATTTACATCAGGATGATACTTCTTGGCTAGTCGCCTAAACGCAGTTCTAATTTCTCTATAGGTGGCGTCCACTGATACTCCCAAAATGGCGTAATAGCCTTCAGTATCCAATACATGAAATTAATGAATTGTTACTTATTAGGTTTGGGTCCAAATCTTAATTCCAACTTAAGAGTAAGGTAATGGTGTTTAGACTTGAGTGTGGGTGTAACTATGTTCTTTGCCATAGTATGTAGTCACAGATAGTCTTATCTATCAATGGTCTGACTCTGTTCTTGCAGAAATTGGGTTAAATAATATGGTCCACCGGTTCCTTTTCGTGTTGTACCTGAAGCTTTCCAGCCCCCAAAAGGTTGAGAGCCAACCATAGCTCCTGTTGTGGCACTAGATCTGTTAACATACACAACTCCAGCTTCAATGTCATCAAGAAAGTGTTTAACCTCATCTTTATTCTTACTATAAAGTCCAGCAGTTAATCCATATTCTGAATCGTTACTCAAAGTAAGTGCTTCTTTGAATTGATTGAATTGGGCTATACATAAAATGGGAACGAATAGTTCTTCTTTAAAGAGGAAGTGGTCCTTGGGTAAATGATCAACGATTGTTGGTTCCACGTAATAGCCATATTTGAGATCTTTGTTATCTTTAACTTTGCCTCCTGCAAGTATCCTGCCGTCTCTAGATGCAACTCTAATTAATTTTTGATATTTTTCATAAGCCTTTTTGTTAATGAGTGGACCCATAAAGACGGATTGTTCAAGTGGGTTTCCAATGGACACTCCCTTAATCCTCCGGATTAGCTTATCGACAAAGACATTTTTAACTTCCTTTGCTACATATAGCCGCGAACACGCACTACATTTTTGTCCCGAGTATCCAAATGCTGATCTTATAACTCCGTCTACAGCTCTATTGATATCGGCATTCTTAGTTACAATCACAGGGTTCTTACCACCCATTTCTGCTATGATTGGTCTAGGGTTTAGTTTACCAAGTTTTTTAATCATTTTGTAACCCACTTCCTTTGAACCAGTAAATACAATTCCGGCAATATCTTGACTGTCAACTAAAGTTTTTCCGATTACTTCGCCAGGGCCTGTTATAAAATTTAGTATTCCTGAAGGTAACCCAGCTTTCCTCATAATCTCCATGAATAGGTATCCAATAATCGGTGTATCACTGGCAGGTTTTAGGACTACTGTATTCCCTGTAATCAAAGCACCAATACTCATTCCTATCAAGATCGCTGCTGGAAAATTAAAAGGACCTATCACACCCCATACGCCATATGGCCTCATCACACTTTTGCTTCTTTCATTTCCTTGTGCCCGGTTCATTTTATTTGTAAAGCCATCATTGCTGACCATTTCTTCTGAGTAATATCTAATAAAATCAACAGCCTCATCTATATCAGCTATGGCTTCATATCTATTCTTGCCGTTTTCATACGAAATCCATGCTGCCAATTCAAACTTTTTTTCAGATATCATGTCTGCGGCAGTATTGCAGATTTGCACGCGATAATCATAATCTGTTCTGCTCCATTTTCCAAATGATTTTTTTGCAGCCAATATAGCTGATCGTGTGTGCGCAGCAGTACCAATTGGAAAATAACCCAAAGTTATTCGAGTATCTATAGGAGATGTATGAACAAAAAACCTTGACGATATTACATCCTTTCCATTAATTATCATAGGATATTTTCTACCAAACTGTCTTTTGATTTTAGTAACAGCTCTCTGATATTGAGAATGAAACTCCTTTTCTTGATTTCGTTTCATAAATTTTAGAGTATTTTCATTTTCGAATTTCATTTAAAATACACATCTTTATTCATATCAAAATAATTGAACATATTATATCGTACCTACAAAAAATCTTCGTTGTTTGGAGGATTTGAAGTTTTCTAGGTTTTCTAATTGGTTGACATTGATATTGAGACATAGTAGGCGCAGAGTGTGGTTATCTTTACCATATATGCCAAATCAGTCAAACTCCTCGACGATCCATCTGTTCTCTTTATGATTTATCATAACCAATTTATTATTTTCATATTCCGCGCTTACTACGGCTTATTTTAAACCCTCCATTTCTTTCTTCAAATGCTAATGACATTAGTTATAATGCTAGGTGTAGCCACTATTGTGTGGCCTTTGTATGGCTTACGGTATCGTACACACAACAGCTTAGCATACACAAATTCTGACCCGGGTTATGCTTCTGGGGAGGTCATGATTTAGCTTGGTGAGGGCGCCGACAAAACCTGACGTAGTTGGGAAAAGAATCAAGCTCATACGTACTGACGACCCGTATACGGATCTAAGGCCGGGAGATAAAGGTACAGTTGTAAGTGTAACTGAGCTACCATATGAAGATACGCCCTTCAAGGTTTGGGTTCAGTGGGATAGTGGTTCGAGACTTGCAATCCTGGAAGGACACGATGATTATAGGATGGTATACGACGATGACGATGATTAGGTGTTAATGTGCCACCAAAAGTCCGTCCAACTATAAGGGACTAGTTTGTTTATTCAGGTTTAGATCCTTGTAAACCATTAACTATACTAGAGACGAAATTCCTAGCAATGGTACCATCTAGATCCAGCTTGGGGTTGAAGATGGTAATGCTCATCCCTACTGCACATTTAGATGAAATTAATATTCTCAAGAGTTTACTCAGTTCAGAGAAGCCTAATCCTCCACTTAACCTGTAGTCAACAGCAGGCATTATACTATCATCCAAGACATCTGCATCAAGATGAATCCAGAATCCCCTCAATTCGTCTTTCTTCAACCTTGTAATCGCCGTGGAGGCTGCTGCCTCTATATCTAATTCCCTGATTCTAGAAAGATCAAAGACATGCATTTTAGTATCCTTTACGTCTTGACTGCCATAACTCGAAGATTGTTCTGCATCACGATAGCCAAATACTGCAACATCCTCATCTCTAACTAGTGGCTTGAGATTGTCTATATTTGTGAGTATTTCTGGACCTCTACCAGATACGATGGCCAAATCCATATCTGCAACTTCTCCTGTTATGGACGCTTGCGGCTGATAAAAATCAGAGTGGCCATCTATGAAAAATAATCCATGCCTATTAACATGACGTAATCCTAAAAGAGTACCTAGAAGAATACTGCAATCGCCCCCTAATATTATTGGAAACCTCTTTTTGATGATTTCAGTTTTAACAACTTGTGCAAGTTGTATAGAAAACATCTTGATCGCCTCAGCATTCATGATATGGGTTGAAGGCTCACGTTTTGGATTATATGGAAACAATGGTTGAACACAACCCACGTATATAGCATTTAATTTATCCATTAGACCAGCCTTCTTCAGCGCCTCAGGTAAACCTTCTACTCCAGTTGGTCGTAGTCCAAGAATCGAAGGAGCATCTATAATAGAATATTTCAGCATACCTTTCAAATTATGTGACAATGATGTACATTTTTAGCTTTATGTAAAAGAGAAGCAAGTCAAGTCCGAGGTCGACAGCAATGGAATCAAAGTACATCTCGGTGTTTCCGTATGTGCCTGTGCTCAGGTAACAGAGTGTTCGACGAATACAATTTCTTGTTTATTATCTACAATCTTACGATGATAAGAATGAACGATGATAAGAATGAACTATACAATATACAAGGCAAAGGTAGCCAAGTAATCTTTGGTATTATGGAAGTAAGGCATGATAACGAAGACTACTACAAAGAATAAGGGTAATGGGTATGAACACAAATTTATTATTTAGAATGAATTTACTAAGATTAAAAATCGAATATGCAGATAAATTTTTCCACTTATTTGAATTTTCTATAAATAGCTATTATATTGTTACACTCCCTGCATCTATATTCACCTACTTCGCTAATGATAATACCTTCGCCCGGTAATTCTTCGTTTATGTTTTCGTAACGTATCAAAGGAGAATCAGCAAATTCTTTTGCACATGCCTTACAGAAATATCTTGAAAACCTATCCTCACTTAATCTTCCTATATTCCCCAAGAATAGATGTGGAACTCCAAGATTAGCTTTAATTTCTTCTTCCTCTGTCAGTTTTGCAAAGGCAAAACCACCAGAACCCAACAATTTCTTTTCTTCTAAATCCTCCTCATTTTTGGTCACAGGCATAATATGTCATACTTATGATTTTAATGTGCCTATAACGATAACGATAACACAAACCTAATCCAGACCTCAAATACTCTCTCGCTTAGTACCGCATTTAGTGCAGAACTTGGAATCGAACTTTAACGTAGATCCACATTCGATACAAAATCTAGTACCTTTGTCAAATGTCGGCCCCTCAGTATTGGTGTCGCTTGACTTAAACAAGGGATCCTGCAGCTGTTCTTTTTCGCTTTCAGAGTTGCTGGCATATCCGGTTAATTCCTGTTCATGTACTCCTTCGGTGTAGAGCATTATCCTTGGTATCTTTTCTTCATTGTTGCCCTTGGGATCATCTACAGGTTCGCACAACCACATAACAAAATTTGCCAATATCAAATCAGGTGTAGAAAATGATAATGGGTGAGTAGAAATGTATTCCTCAACTGCAGATCTCCCATTGAACCTGCTCAATTTTAATCAGCCAATATGAAATACTGTAATGCACTTATATTTGATAACCTTTTTGAATGACTCTAGGCTGTGGTTTCCCATCTATTTTCCTATCCCATTAAGAACCCGAATGTAATAGAGCCACACGAGAATCCGGGCTATCCTTTAGCTTCATCTGCCTTTGGGGTATTGGGGGATACGTCAGATGCCTTTGCGGGCTCTATTGCTTCATGTTGTTGTTGCAGTCCATTATCCTCCATTGCCGATTTGCTTTCTTTTTGGTTGGCATGACTTCCAGAACAATCGTCACATATCCAGCCTTTACTGCTATGGTGGCCCAACTTTACTTTACCGTGTCGTTCTATTTGTGTTTCTATGGAATCAGTAACAGGTGAATTACATATGATGCAAGTGGACATACTCTAAATGGCCATTATGCTAATAATATTTCGAAGAATATTCGTCGGTACAATTATGGATTAGAAACATTGCCACTGGACTCTAAAGGCTGGCTTTTATTGGAAGTAGTATTTCCTTCGACACTACTTGTATTCGTCGCTAATTCCTGTCCTGTTTCTGATTCAGAAGTATTATTCGTGCTTGAATTTGCACCAGCGTCAGTGGTTGATGTGACAATAGTCAACTTGGATGTCATAAAAGGATGAACTTGACAATAGTAAGGTATTTCATCTCCTTCCTTCACACCTGTCAGTTGTACTGGGGATGACTCTTCTCCACCATTTATTATACTCGTATCGAATATCTTGCCCGAATTAGGATCCTCGACCCCAGAACCTGACGTTGCTGTATGCGGTACGCTATCTTCATTCTTCCACACAAGATCTCCACTTAATGAAACTTTTGCGTCATCTGGCTCATAATCGGGGTTTCCTTGAACTGAAGATCCAGCGCTAATAATAATTGTTGTTCCAGCAGCAGTTTCGCCTGTCTCGACTCCACTTTCCTGAGACATGTCATTAGTGGTAGTAGTTGCATTAGCTGAAGTAGCGTTGGTAGTAGCATTAGTAGTAGCGGCACCTGTGGCACTCGCACTGCCTGCAGTAGCAGTCTGTTGGCCCTGACCTACATTTCTAAGAGACGGAGGCGTCTGCAGAATTTCAGGATTGTCAGATGTTTCTAGAGCTGGAAGGCCGAAGTGTTCTCTTAATACCGCTTGTTGATTTGCCAGTACATCTTCAGAAAACGTCGGTCCAATATATCCGAACCATACCCAGAGGATTATCACGGCAGCTAATGATAGCCCCATGACAAGGATAGACCATGCAACTCCTGTGAGGTTTCCATATCCACCATGATCTTCCTTCTCGTGATGCGCACACATAATGTGACATATAGACGTAGTTTATTTGCTTATAAAAATTTGTTGAATTTTAGGTTTATGTACAACATAAATTTCTATTCAGGAAAAAACAAAAATATCAATGATGTAATGCAACTATTTTTCATATCCAGATAGAACAATCAATCGAGCCTGGCGCCTCGGTCTCCTACTTCTAATCTTTTATTTTTCTATTGCTTACCCATCTGTCAGGATTTTCTTTTGTGCACAAAATAGGCAGATATCGCAGTCCCAGTCCGGGAACGGTTTCCCAGAGTCTCCCGTGATGTAGGTATGTAATTATTAAAAACGTGAATTTGGATTAATTTTTGTAATAGAGAATCAAACCACAGCCACGGGAGTGACTGCTATGATGGTATGCTTTTGTTCCCGTATGCTTTTGTTCCCCTTTGGAAACTTATCACATACTTCTATCCTTTATTATGCTATATTCTTCGTCACAATGGCATTTGAACAATATGGTATCAGGAGGCAAGATATCATGCGATATTAACTGTAAATTGTCTATCTATCACATCATGTCATTTCGTGACAAACATAAAATGTTGTCAAAATATGTTGTATCCTAACGAGTTTTCTCTCAATGATGTGACATGTTGTGATATGGTGTCGGTGCGGTGTGATGTGAACGAAAAATTGACTCGCTAAACCTAATCGCCTTATCAACGGTATGGTATTTGAGATGATGACCACAAAATCTTCATCTCACTCCCTTTCTATGAAGTCCATTTGTCTTGGATTGCAAAATAATGGAATAACATAACTTTTTACTCATTTACCATGACAAAGATGACCAATAGATTACTAAATTATCCGATTATATAGATTAATTTAGATTCTTCATGATCCAATGTAATGCCAATTAGATCAGGATCCCTTCAGCTTATGTTAGCATAAGGCTAGTCTGAGGTCTCATTACAGATGCGCACGACATGTCACGACGTAATCACTGCACTAATGTGGGTAATTTAGTAAACAGTCACAAAAGTAGGGTGTGATAACATGATATCTTTCTGAATATAATATATGAGTTAAGGAGTCTTTCACATGTGAGAATAGGAAAAGTTATGCTATTTGGCTGTGGATTCAATGGGAGAGCCATGTGACCCACTAGCAGTATCTGAAATAGGCCGTTTTGTCACATGATATTCCTCTTTGGATTGCAGTCGACGACCATCAGCTAGAGCGTATTTGAACGGTTTAGTGCTCGTATCTCTGTTAACAAAACCATACTCATGCAACCTTTTCATCAAGCGTGATGTGTGTTCCCTTGATCTCCCTATGGCCTGTTGAACTTCCCTAGAAGTCATTGGTTTTTCGTTTAATAGCCTCAATACATACTCAGTCGTTCCATTTTGTATATCAGAAGAACTGGACTTGCTATCTGCGATTTCAATTATAGGTTCAATTTTCTCCTCCTTGTGATATTCGTATATCGATTGGCGTGATTCATCGGGTGGTGACATGTCACTTGAACTCACTCTCGGTCCGGTAGCCGTAGAATGCAATTGCTGGGTAATTGTATGATTTTGGCCTCTGGATTCTATCACGTCCATTCTAGTGCTTAGTTCTGCAATAGTACTTTCGTATTTAGTCAGTCTTCTAGTATATTCAGATACTATTGCGCTGATTGTAGTCGTATTATCGTGCCATTTCGGCAACATAGCCCTGATTTTTTTGTATTTGGTACCAAAGACCAATCCCACGAGAAATGGAACCAGAATCGGTATAATGATTTGAAAGTAGGATTCTAAAGGCCCCAGTGACATCACGTGCTACATCTAGCTACTGTGATTTATTCTTATTGACAAATAATCCTACACCTTACACATAGTATTGATAAGCCTGTGCACAACTGAAGTCACGTCATGAATCAGCTGATCATTTGCGACTGCATCGGTTCCTGATGCCTGTGACATCACGCCTAATTGTAGCGCAATCTTGTTCAGTGTTTCTATCGCCTGATCATCTAGAACTCCATATAGTCTTAGAAGCAAAATCGAATATAAAACCGACTTAATCTTAAGCCGACATTGTTTTAGCTGCCGATAGTATGCTCCCGCAGAAATGTTTTCACGCGTAGATTGATTAATCGCTCTTTTGTAGATTATTGATATCTGACGGTTGGTAAATACGGATTTCTGTAAGATTTCGTCATAAAAATTGTTAAATCTGGAATTCTGTTCTTCCACCGCAGCTATACAGATTAGTATAGCTGCTGGGATTACTTAATCCTTACTAGCACTTAATTATGAATATCAATCCTTACACCCAAAAATATGCCCTGAGGTCTTCACAACTCTTATATTATTAATGTAGCAACTGGACTTATTGAAATAGCCCCTGACCGTAGCACCGATGAGAGAAAGACCGGGTTTCGATATGCTGGGCACGGAACAAAGCATGAGGTCGAAAACTACATTAACTCTGAGATTAAGAAGCACGGAACATTATGTTTTGCTCTTATTGATTCAGAGAGTTTTCTTTCCAGCCCAACTAATGTATCTAAGCTAGAGCAAATTGGCATTTCAGCACTTTTGGTTGGCGGATCGTCAGTTACAGATCAACTAGAGTTGACGCGAATCGTCTCTGATGTAAAATCTCAAACTAAAATTCCTGTGATATTATTTCCGGGGAATGTCACAGGAGTGTGTCCTACAGCGGACGCGATTCTATTTAGCTCGCTTCTCAATTCTGATAATCCCTACTTTATAACAGAAGCACAGGCATTGGGGGCACTTTCTGTCAAGAAATACGATATAGAACCTTTGCCTACGGGCTATCTGATAATAGGTGAGGGTACTACCGCATGGTTTGTCGGAAGAGCTAGAGGTATTCCTCATGATAAATCCGGGATTGCGGTTATGTATTCGTTGGCAGCACAATACCTAGGGATGCGCTTCCTTTATCTTGAGGCGGGTTCTGGAGCTAAACAGGGTGTTCAGCCTCAAATGGTGGCAGCCGTGAGAAGAAATTACGGCGGAATACTTATCGTAGGTGGGGGGATTCGTGATGCTGCGACCGCCAGTGAAATTGCTCATGCAGGAGCTGATATCATCGTAATTGGAACCATGATAGAAAAGGAGCCAAATTGGGAGTTGAAGCTATCCTCAATTCTTGGGGCCATATTAAAAGAAGGCTAGAAGATGAGATGCCGCCATGACAATTATCGCTGAATCTCATAATTGTCTCAAGAATCTTGCTCTTCCAGAATACTTTGTTCATTATCAAGATTCGATCCTAACGAATCTTCAAAAAAATCTTGATGTTGCGGTCGAAGCTCGTAGGAGAGGGATAGACGTCACTGATAGGGTAGAACCCAAGATTGCTTTCGACCTAGCAGACAGAGTCGCAAAAATGCATAATATTGACATTGCCGATAGACTGCGTGAGCTTCTCTCTAAAACTTCAAAGGAGAAAGCTGCTCTGAAAATTGCTGAAGAAATCACGTTAGGAGAATATGGTGACCAAGACCTGCGAACACGACTCGATAATGCTGTTCGTGTGAGTCTGGCTGTAGTTACAGAAGGGGTTACGATTGCACCGCTACAGGGGATTTCTGATGTGCAACTCAAAAAAAATTCTAATGGAACCGACTACCTTTCAATATCCTTCGCAGGTCCAATTCGGTCAGCAGGGGGAACCGAGGCTGCCTTAACAATGTTGATCGCTGATCATGCTAGAAAAATAGTCGGCGTCGGCAGTTACATTGCAAATTCCTTTGATGACGAAACAGGAAGATTCGTGGAAGAACTGAGAATCTACGAACGAGAGGTTGGTAGCTTTCAATTCAAGGTATTAGACGAGGATGTTGTTAAATGCATTTCTAATTTACCAGTTGAGCTTGATGGTGTGGATACAGATCAGGTGGAAGTAGTTGGCCATAGAGGCATGAAAAGGATTTCCACTGACAGAGTGCGAGGAGGTGCGTTGAGAGTTATGAATGATGGCCTCATCGGAAGATGCCGAAAGTTGCTAAAGCTTGTTGAGATGTTAGAGGTAGATGGCTGGAATTGGCTCAATGATTTGAAAGGAGCAATTCAAACTGGTAATGAGGATGCAGTATACCATAGGATGTCTGAGGTCATTACTGGAAGACCGGTACTATCTATGACTAATAGAATTGGAGGTTTCAGATTAAGATATGGACGCTGTTATAACACAGGATTTGCAACTGTTGGGATACACCCGGCCATACCTATACTGTTAAGACATGCAGTAGTAGTGGGAACGCAGATTAAAATGGATGTACCTGGAAAGGCTTCTACAATAGCGCTCGTAGATAATATCGAACCACCTCTTGTCAGGCTAGATGATGGAAGCGTTCTGCGTGTATCATCAGCTAAACAGGCCATAGAACTATCGCCAAAGGTTGAAAAAATAATCTACCTAGGTGATATTCTGATAAGCTATGGGGACTTTTTAGAAAACAATGCTCAATTGCTTCCTGCCAGTTATGTTGAGGAAATTTGGGCTCTACAATTAAAATCACTATTTTTATCCTCACATACTGACCAGCCTCATTCTTCTACTACTTCTCACCCTCCTCTTGATATGTCTGATACGTCCTCGATCTCAACCAAAACAAAAGAAGAAGCCGCCATAGACAATCAAAGAATTGTTCAATTAATTAAGGAACCTCTTCTGACATTTCCGACAGTAAAAGAAGCATTTGAGATTAGCAGAAAATTTCTTGTGCCTCTTCATCCCAGATATTCATTTTATTGGGATTCAGTAAGTATCGATGAGGTTTTGTTCTTGAAGGAGAAACTAGCTCCCTTCCTCCAAGATGGTAACGCTGTCGACTCCATTCTTTTGGCTATTGATCAAAGACTGAAAGATATTCTGGAACGATTAGGAGTAGTTCACTCAATGAAACCTGAAGCAAGCAGCATAGAGATTAATGATAAAGATCAAATATACTCTCTGCAGATTTTGCTGTTAGGACCACAACCTTATTCAAAGGGGTCAGAATATTCAAGATCAAATTCAGATGATAGTACGATACCTTCCTCCAATTCTCTAACTATTCAATCTCCTTACATATTTTCATCCCAGCTATCGCGGACGAATAATGTTCAGGACTTTATTTCAAGAATATCCAGAATTGGGGTTATGAACAAATTTGCCTCGGCAATTGCCGTGAGGGTGGGACGCCCTGAAAAAGCAGCAGAACGAAAAATGAAACCTCCGGTCCATGTACTGTTCCCTGTTGGAAGCAAAGGGGGTGCAACACGGGATATTCTAAAGGCTGCCAGGGAAGATTCATTCTATGCAGAAATTGCAAACAGATTTTGCACTAATTGCAATATGCCTTCAGTTGGAGCTTATTGTCTCAAGTGTGGTGAAGCCACCCCTGTACGTAATATCTGTATTTCTTGTAGAAGAGATCTTTCAAAAAATACCTCAGATGAGAACCGCTGCCCCAGATGTCGTACCGAAGGAAAAACCTATTCTCCAGTAAATTATCCGTTAAAAACGACTCTTGAAGAGATTCAACAGAAACTTAAGGTTGTTGCTGTTGAGCCGCTGAAAGGAGTTAAATCTCTCATTAGTCAGGATAAAGCAGCTGAACCTTTAGAAAAAGGGGTACTCAGGCAAAAACATAGCCTTTATACTTTTAAGGACGGCACTATCAGGTTTGATGCCACTAATGAACCGCTGACTCATTTTAAACCCAAATGGTTCGCAACTAATATCAAAAAATTAAAGGATTTGGGTTATAGAAAAGATCATGTTGGAAGAGATATTGTAGGAAATGATCAATTAATTGAACTCTTCATGCAGGATGTAATTATTCCTGTGGAATCTGCCAAATATCTAGTTAACGTATCAAAGTTTATCGATGAAGAACTGGTCAAAATATATGGACTCGAACCCTTTTACAATGTCACTTCCATAGAAGACTTAATAGGGCATCTCATCGTTGGACTTGCACCTCATACTTCAGTAGGAATTATAGGAAGAATTATTGGCTTTACTGATTCCCAAGTATGCCTAGCTTCTCCGATATGGCACTCCGCAAAACGTAGAGACTGTGACGGAGATGCAGATTCTATTATGTTGTTGATGGATGCCTTTCTCAACTTTTCGTATTCATTTCTGCCAAACAAGATAGGTGGACTCATGGACGCTCCTTTACTTATCCAGCCATTAGTATTGCCTCATGAAGTTCAAAGACAGGCTCATAATATCGATATTAGTTCATCCTATCCATTGGAGTTTTATCAGGCGACTTGGAAACAAGCTAAGTCTGGAGATATATCTGAGAGGATAGAAACCATCAAGAACAGAATAGGAACTGAAAAACAGTTTTTCGATTATAGCTTCACACATTTCACAGACTTACTAACTACGAATGTACAGCGCAGTGCATACTCTCGACTGAATACTATGGAAGAAAAGTTAGATATGCAGATATTCACTGCAAAACTCATCAATGCCGTAGACCCAGATGAAGTGGTATCAATGGTACTTACCACCCATATATTGCCTGATATTATGGGTAATATGAGATCCTATTCATCTCAGGCTTTCAGGTGTAGCAGATGTGGGGAGAAATATCGGAGGATGCCTCTTGTTGGTAGATGTACCGGGTGCGGAAATGAACTAATGCAAACAGTAACAAGAGGATCGGTTGAAAAATATATTGATATTGCTTCAGAAATGTGTAAACAATTTAAGATTAACGATTATTTGCGTTGCAGAGTCGAATCATTAAACGCAGAATTAGACCTAATCTTTAAGCGGCAAAAGAAGAGCCAGTTTACTCTTACTGAATTTATGGAAGAATAGATGTATTGATGCACCTTCGGTGAGAGATAAAAAAGAGATGTCTTATTATTGCTGATTTGTTATAATTAAAAAAGAACACTTAGTATACAATGCAATCATCATCTCATCTCATGTCATCTCATCTCATGTCATCTCATCTCATCTCATCTCATCTCATGTCAGGTCTAGCTTCAAGGCAATTTCAAGATAGTTACAAGGTAGAAGGAATGAGAGTTATTATTCTATTTTTTTTTATCTAGTGGGGGATTTCTATCAGGCTCTTATACTCGTAAGCACCGACAGAGTTATCAAAAGTATAATGTACTTTTCTAAACTGCGTTCTAAAATTGGCGACATCTTGAGCTACTCTAGTTGGGTCCTGCTTGTCGATTACCACTCGTTTAATAAAATGGGCAATTTCCTTCATTTCATTTTCCTTCATCCCAAGCCTGGTAATCTCTGGAACTCCTATCCTGATTCCACTAGGATGCATATAATGTCTACCTAACTTTATATCTCCTGGTAGTAACTGCCTGTTCAAAATGATGTTGGCTTTTTCTAAATCCTTTTCAACAGTACCTCCGTCACCAAATTTGGAAACATCTACTGCAATTTGGTGTGATGCGGTATATCCTCTTTTCTCACCAAGTACCCCAAATCCATATCCAGCTAAAGCTTGTGCAATTGCTTGTGCATTACTTATCACCTGCTTTGCATATTCTTTGCCAAATTCCAATGATTCTGCTAGTGCAATAGCTTTACCTGCCACGTGATGAAGATGATGACTGCTAGTGTTGCCAGGAAAAATTGCCTTTTTAATTAGTTCTGAATGTTTTTCCATTGATACAATGATTCCCCCCTGCGGGCCCCAGAGAGTTTTATGCGAACTCATTGTCATTGAATCTGCACCCTCTTTCAACGGATCTTGAAATTCTCCCCCTGCGATAAGCCCTGCAACGTGTGCGCCATCATAATTAACATACATGTTATGATCATGCATAAAGTCTGCTAGTTCTCTAACGGGATGGGGAAAAAGAAAGAGGCTTCCCCCAAACATACCTAGTTTCGGAGCCTTGTTGTCACGAGTCATCTCAGTGATCTTCTTTTTTGTTGCATCAACATCGATCGTCATTTCTTCCTTGGAAAAAGGATAATGTTCTATGTTTAGTCCATGAACAAGACCCGCAGTGCCAAAGTGTTCCTTTTTTCCATGGGAAATATGTCCACCAGTGGGAATCGAAGCTGCCAGCATATAATCTCCAGGGTTGGAGAATGCTGCGTAAATGGCGAGATTCGCGACTACTCCCGATGTAGGTCTGCAGTCTGCAAATTCGGCCCTGAATACCTTCTCTGCTAGATCATTACATATCAGCTCAACTTGATCTATGTATATGCAGCCTGCGTAAACTCTTTCTCCAGGCCACCCCTCTGCATATCTGTTCCCAAAATCTGACATTAATGCTTCTCTTACAGCTGGACTTGGAATATTTTCACTAGCAATAAGTGGAATAGATTTATCGAACCATTCATGATGTTGCCGCATTAGTTTCAGAATGTCAATAAATTGAGATTTAGAGCTCATCTTAGAATCCTAACAGAATGATATTTTTTGTCTAATTTAAAATATCGTATCGCACGACCTGTACTTGCTGTCACACGTCAGGAGTGGTGAAAATTTGATAAAAGACAGTTTATAAAAATAAATGAATCTACAACATTTTTGAAGACTAGTGTGATTAAAAAGAGTAATAATACCTCATTAATGCAAGACACCTCAGTTAAGGTTATATAGACGTGTCATACTGACAGTGAATTTTGTCAAGTTTTCTGGCAAGGTTTTTATACACCGCTATTTTATTTTGCCTCGATAGTTGCATTAGTATGGAAGCATATTGTGTTAAATGTAAATCAAAAAGATCAATGAAGGACGAGAAAAAGGTAACGATGAAAAATGGCAAGCCCGCCACTCAGGGTATATGTACCGTATGTGGTACAAAGATGTTCAGAATCGGCAAGTAAAAATACTAAAGTACTCTGCCCTTTCTCACTCTCTAACCAAACCTATAGTTCTCTTATCCTATCCTTATTGAAAAATATTATCCAGATACAAAAAGTACGAAAGATGACTGATCTATATACACCGGCTAGTTGATCCCAAGATTGAGCAGCCAAAAAGAAATTTAGAAAATATGAAGGAAAAAAAGAAATTGATAGCTAACAGTGCGTCAGAGGTTTGGTCTCTATTATTAAGTAACGAGAGAATTGCTTATTGACTTAAGTAGTACGGGATGTCTATATGAATAGAGTATAGATGTCGTCGTCAGCCAACGACAAGGTTGCCGTTGTCACGGGTAGCTCAACTGGGATAGGATTTGAAACTTCTCTTATTTTGTCAAGAAATGGCTTTCTTACATATGCTACAATGAGGAACCTTAACAAAAGTGAAAATATAAAATCGGTGGCAACCAAAGAAAACATGCCGATTCAAATTAGACAACTTGATGTTACCGATGAAGTGTCTATCACAAATGCGATTAAAGCAATATCATCTGAAGCAGGTCGCATAGATGTCCTTGTAAATAACGCAGGTTATGGACTAAACGGTGCCTTTGAGGATCTTGCAATTGATGAGATAAAAGCACAGTATGAAACCAATGTGTTTGGATTGATAAGGACAACTCAGGCAGTTCTTCCAATTATGAGAAGACAAAGATCAGGAACTATCGTAAATATTAGCTCAGGTGCGGGTAGATTTGGTTTTCCTAGCAGTTCTGCTTATGTTAGTACTAAATTTGCAGTTGAAGGACTAAGTGAATCTATGTCATATGAATTAGAACCATTTGGCATCAGAGTTGTGATAGTGGAGCCAGGAGTTATTAGAACAAATTTCTTAGATGGTGTGGTTGTTGCGAAAAAATCTAAGGATCCAAATTCTCCATATTCGCAAATGATGCAAAAAGTGACTACCGGCTTTGAAGAAATGATGAAAAATGCTTCCTCCCCTGATATCGTAGCAAAGGTAGTTCTTAACGCCATCAGAGATAAAAATCCTAACCTTAGGTATTTAGCCGGGAGTGATGTAGAAAAATGGTTGGGCGGTAAAAGAAAAGTGGCCGATGAAGAGCTCTACAAGATGATGAGGCAAAATCTGATGATGTAGTTATGGATTTGTTAATTGGGCGACAACAACTATTGTTCCTGCATCTGTTATTTTCATATCTGTTTTATCTACAAGATAGAAGGAACTGACAGATTTCCTGAAATTTTAAAGGAAAGAAATTTCTTTGTCATGGAAAGAATTTTACATATGCTCAATATTTATTCTAAGTAGAATTTTTGAAACACAGGGAACAAAAGTCAAAGCCAAAATGGAAGGTACATGCATATTTTCTAGATGCCTGTAACTGTGATTGGGGATGTCCTTGTCAGTTTAATGCTAAACCTACCCATGGTAATTGCGAAGGAGTGGCAGGATATCACATAGTCACTGGTAATTATGGTACTAACATTAAACTAGATGGACTTAATATGGCATTAATAGCTTCATGGCCTGGTCCTATTCATGAGGGTCGAGGAACATCATCATTCTATATAGACAATAGAGCAAATGAGAATCAGTTTGAGGCACTATCAAATATTATTACAGGAAGAGCAGGGGGAGGACCTTTCGAAATTTATGCAAGCACTATCGAAAGATTACAAGAGCCTCGGAGAGCAAGTATAATGTTTCAGGCCAAGGATCTCAAAAGTCACGTCAGTATATTTGATATCAAAGGAGATAGAAAAAGACAAAAAGAACAGCCCCAAAACATTATCGCTGAAGCATGGCTTGAGCCCATTAAAAATCCTATAACACGTAAAGTCCACAGAGCAATTATTGAAATTCCTGAAGCATTCGAGTCCAGTAGGATGGAACAAGCATCTACAAAAATACTTGTTGCAAATGATAATAATCTTAGCTTCGGGTATGAAGGGACATATGGTAGTTTCTCAGAAAATACATGGAAGGGACCTTAACAGTGACATTATAACTCGATGATCTTGTTGGCTAGAATGAGAAACACTGGCAATTATGTCTCTACATAATCTATATAAAATTTTGTTCACCATACCTAGATGAATCTCTCATTATAGATATTGCTTAAATACTTTAGAACCAACCTTAGTGAAGAGAACATGAACACGAACATCTTTACTTTTGGCATGGCAGGATCAGGAATACTTTTACTTCTTGTTGTGACACTTGATACCGCATATTCACAAACGCCAACATTGGGTGAACCATTTTATGTAGAGCAGTCAAAAGCAACAGGCTTAAGAGTACTCGATGTCACCCATGGACCCAAGATAGAGGTTTCCTTTGCAGGAAACGGCACAATAAACGGTACCATGAATGTCATGGATATTGGAACGATTTGGACCATTCCAACTAATGCTAGTGAAAATATGTTGTACAGCGAAGGACAGGGCGTACTAGCTACACAGCAAGGTGAAATGGTAACATATACTCAGCAGGCAACTGGAGAAATAACCACAGAAGGCAAGGTAGTCTTTCAAGGAGCGATGTTTTTCAAAGCATTATCTCCAACCGGGCAATTAGCCTCACTCGATAATCAGATGGGCATATACAATTACAAATCAGATCTAGCTGGAAATGCTGTAAGACAAGTATGGGCCTGGAGATAATAAATTAGAGTAAAGTATTAAATTATATCTCTTTTACTACCATCTATTATTTTTATATCTTCATATTGTATGAACTATATCGATTGATTACTATCAAAAATCTGGTCAGACAGTACGATGACTTGACGGCTGTTGACAATCTGTCTTTGAATATTCAGGATAACGAAGTATTTGGTCTCCTAGGGCAGAATGGCGCCGGTAAAACTACCATAATTCACATGCTTGCCACTCTGCTCAAACCTACATCTGGAACAGCATCTGTAAATGGTTACGATATCCTAAACGAACCTGCAAAAGTTAGGGCTAGTATAGGCATTGTTTTTCAAGCTCCAAGCAGCGACGACATGCTCACGGGGTATGAGAACTTAAAACTTCATTCTATGCTATATAGCGTACCTCGAAAAATCAGAGAAAAAAGAATCCTTGATGTGCTAGAACTTGTTGGTCTGACTGAAAGAAAAAATGATCAAGTAAAGAAATATTCAGGTGGTATGCGCAGACGGTTAGAGATCGCAAGGGGCATCTTGCACAAGCCAAAAATACTTTTTCTTGACGAACCAACCCTAGGGCTTGATCCTAGAAGTAGAGAGTCTATGTGGAAGTATATCCAAAGATTGGTACAAGAAGAGAAGATCACAATTATATTGACAACACACTACATGGAAGAGGCAGATATTCTATGTGATAGGATAGGAATTATTGAAAGAGGTAAAATAATTGCACTTGACACCCCATCGAAATTGAAAGAGACAGTTGGAGGTGGTGATACTATTAGACTTCGCCTAGCCGATAACAAGCAAGATATTGACGTTTTATTAAAGGACCTGAGTTTCATACATGCGATAGGAACCGAGGCTAATGGCTCTGTTATATTAACGGTAGAAGATGCAAGTCGAAATCTTCCCATAATATTGAAGAGGGTAAATGTTGAATCGGTAGAATTTTCAAGCCATAACTTGAATGATGTGTTTATCCATTTTACTGCTCAGAATTTTAGAGAACAGCCAGAAGGAGGTTTTATGGAAAAGTTTGCCAACTATGACAAATAGTGATAGAAGCAAAAAAAACCAATTGCTGCTGCGCAGCAGTTACAGTAGTGTGGAAACTATTCTAAGTAAAGTGTATGCACTCTGGCTTCGAGAGTTCAAAGTATTTTTGAGGGAGAGAAGTAGACTTGTTGCTTCTATATTCACACCCCTTCTATGGTTATTTGTAATTGGGTCTGGTTTTGGTTCAACCACAGCATACAGTGACCAAAATTATATGATATTCATATTCCCCGGAATAGTTTGTATGTCTGTTATATTTTCGGCGGTATTTTATGGCTCATACATAATCTGGGATAGAAAATTTGACTTTCTCAAAAGCGTAATGGTTGCACCAGTAAATAGAGGGCTTGTTTTTGCAGGTAAAACTCTAGGGGGAATGAGTAATTCACTAGTTCAGGTATTCATTCTCTTAATAGTCGGTGTGCTGATCGGTGTTCAGTTCACTCCATTATCGTTACTTCAATCGGTAGCAGTCGTTTTACTATTTTCATTTGCATTAACATCATTAGGGCTTGGCCTTGGCAGTTATATGCACAGCTTGGAAGGATTCCAAATGATCGTAAGTTTTGTAGTTCTTCCCCTTTTCTTTCTAAGTGGAGCATTATTCCCTCTTGATAACCTTCCCGACTGGCTCTTGGTTTCCACAATGTTCAATCCAGCTACCTATGCTGTGGATGCATTGAGAAATGCAATGCTTGATGTAGGAGGTAGCTATCCATTCGAGATGGACGTAGGCATATTATCAGCATTTACTGTAGGCCTTGGCATGTTTGGTGTCCTTTCCTTTAGACGAATGAAAGCAGTATAAAATTGCGGTTCGATGATAGGTGATTATAATCGCGGTATGGATCGATTAGAGGATAGTTTATTTTTGAATTTTTAGGAATTGTATTTTTTTCTTATTGAAGCCAAGTAGTAGTCCATCAAGTCTCGGCGTAGTTATTTATGAAAATTGACAATGCACCACATTTACGATCGGCAAAGTTTTTGAAAAGATAGCTGATAATACTGTAATAATCTCAAGTGCATTACATTTAAAAGAGGTTTTTCAGTCTTGGGACTTGTATCGAATAAAAAAGGGGCCATCGTCTAGCTTGGTCTAGGATACCAACTCATTAAAAAATGAGGTATATGCCTGGGGCGCTGGCGGTCGTGGGTTCAAATCCCACTGGCCCCACTGAGTAAGTGGGTTCATATACATTGGCCAAGCATACCCAGATGTACGGATTTTGTCAAGGAGAGATAATGGATGCCTGCTAAGCTAACAACAACTATTAACAAGATACAAAAGGTTCCAAACCCTAGTAATGCTGAGATAATAGGCGAGTTTTATCAGTATTTGAAAAGCAGCGATGTATCCGAAAATCATCAAAATAACTGCTTGAAGGTTGTACTGGCTCTTGCAAATTTCCTTGGGACTGACATCACTTTTTATGATATAAAGAAGAGAGAACAGATTACAACATTTCTAGATACTAAAGTAAAGAGTCGTGAAGAAGACCCTGATAAGAAATGGGTTACCACATGGAATCATTATTTGAATAGAGTTAGGCTTTTCTTTAGATGGCTTTATAATGCTAGAGTCAAAGTAGTTAACGGAGAAAATACCGTAGGAGAAAACATCCTTTCTTCTGAATGGTGGTGGTATTTTAAGCACGGGTACATCAATTCTCGAGCTAGCGAAGGACAGTTTTGAGCTAGGCTTGAATTTCTATCATGAATTTGTGCCGTGTGTTAAATTAAGAGAAAAGGATTTGTCAGAATTTGATACTAATCTTAAGAGGACAATTGAAATTATAAATTGTTCTAATCATCCTCAAAAGACAATTTTAAGCACTACTGGACTACCATATGTAATAGTAATGAGGGCATTCTAAATAATCTGTATGTGGAAAAATATACTTAAGATCATCCACCCATAAAAAAAATGGTCTGTACGGATTTATTCTCCGTTTGTATTTACTAACTTATCTTGTTGGTCTTGGTGATGGTACCGTGTTTGCTGCAGAGAACCCAATAGTAGCCACATCATTTGTTGCTTCATGAAAAACCTTAGCCGCATCTGTACAATGGATAGCGAAGAAAGAGAGCTAGATGAAGCGCAGGATGATCAAGAAGAGGTTGGAGAAGCAGAATCAAATTCGAAAAAAAGTGGACCAGCCGAAAACTTGCGTGACA
>Ga0075430_100000072_pt1 | contig 55365 bp, 48 predicted proteins | sample RhiMetdeltSRZDD4_FD_75294 | JGI IMG/M metagenome (GOLD analysis project Ga0075430, IMG submission 75294) | Populus rhizosphere microbial communities from Tennessee, USA - Rhizosphere MetaG P. deltoides SRZDD4 | ecosystem: Host-associated > Plants > Roots > Rhizosphere > Soil | place: USA... | reverse complement strand
TGAAAGGAACGCGATGGCGAGCAGCATTCTCGTTAGACCGTCCGGTCGCCGGCGCACGGAATTTCTCGCCGCCGTGGCTCGGTCTCGGACGTTGCACGGCAAGTGGGCTTCGCCACCGCGTACTCCTGACGCCTGGTCAAGTCACTCGGATTCCGGAAAGAAGGCTACTCTCCACGGTATCTGAAAATCGCTGGACGCTGGCGCGATCACGAACGGTGGGCGATTACGAAGGAAGAATGGCGTAGGATTCATTGATGAACCGTCGCCAGGCGATAGCGGCGCTCGCATCCACCATGACCTTGCCACTCGTATCCAGGTGCACACGCGAACAGGCGCCTGCATCGTCTGAAACGGTCGAGGCCGAGGCGCTCGCGTTGCTCGATCAGGTGGCGGAAAATCTTCTCCGGCTCTCACCCGACACCGCGACGACGCTTGGCATCGACACCGGCGAGCGAGCATCCCTTCGCTCTCAGCTCGCCGACCGTTCGGCACAGGGCCAGCAGCGGATCGCGAGCCAGATCGGTGCGGACTTGAAGCGGGTCAACGCTTTCGACACATCCGCGCTCTCTTACGCCACACGCACCAGCATTGACGTGGTTCGCAGCGCATATGCGACGTCGCTCGCAGGATTCGCGCTCCCATACGGCGATGTTGCGGTCGGCGGCTGGCGCAACACGCCCTATGTCGTCATTCAGAACGTTGGTGCGTACCTCGATATTCCTCGATTTCTCGACAGCGACCATCGCATCGAGAACGCTGCTGACGCCGAGGCCTATCTCGCACGGTTGCAGTCCTATGCAAGGCAGCTCGATGGCGAGCTTGGTCGGATCCAGGCGGCGCGCGCAGCCGGCCTCGTGCCTCCGGGATTCCTGATCGACAAAGCGCTGGAGCAAATGAGTCTCTCGGTGAAGAACGCGCGGCAAGGCGGAATGCTCGTCGAGTCGATCGAGCGCCGCGCCAAGAACATTCCCGGCGCCTGGGCGGAGCGCGCGCGCACGATTGCAGGGCAGGAGATCGCGCCTGCGCTCGAGCGGCAACTACGCGAACTGCAGGCACAGCGAGCCGTGGCAACCAACGATGCCGGAATCTGGGCGCGGCCGCGTGGTGACGAATACTACGAATGGGCGCTGAGGGCTTCGACCACGACCACCATGTCGCCAGACGAGATCCATGAATTGGGTCGAAGCGAGCTGCAGCGCCTGCATGCGCAGATGGATGTCATTCTGAAGGGGCTGGGCTATTCGCAGGGTGCGGTCGGAGAACGAATGAAAGCGCTGGCGAAGGACGCCCGGTATCAGTTCGCCGAAGGCGACAAGGGACGTGCCGAGATCATGGCGTTCATCCAGAATCGCCTCGACTGGATCAAGTCGCAAATGCCACGCGCCTTCAACAGGATCGTCAACCCGAACATGGAAGTGAGGCGGCTACCGCCGGAAGAAGAGCCGGGCGCGCCGGGCGCGTACGGCGGTCCGGGATCCATCGACGGCACGATTCCCGGACGGTTCTGGATCAATCTCAGGACCACGAGCCTCCACAGCAAGTACAGCCTCGCCGACCTGGCGTTTCATGAAGCGATCCCCGGTCATATCTGGCAGGGCGAATACACACGCAGCATGCCGCTGGCACGGCAGCTGCTCACCTTCAACGCGTACTCGGAGGGGTGGGGACTGTATGCCGAGCAGCTGGCCGACGAGCTCGGCGCGTATGAAAACGATCCTGTCGGGCGCCTTGGATATCTGCAATCGATCGCATTCCGCGCGTGTCGGCTGGTCGTCGACACCGGTATTCACGCCAAACGGTGGACGCGTGAACAAGGTGTCCAGTTCTTCGTAGACGTCAACGGATCAAACCCGCTGGAAGTGGCGAGCGAAGTGGATCGTTATTGCTCCTGGCCTGGCCAGGCGTGCGGGTACAAGGTAGGGCACAGCGAGATCAACCGCTTGCGCGAGAAGTCGTCTGCGGCGCTCGGACCGAGGTACGACCTCAAGGCGTTCGATGACGCCGTCGTACTCGGCGGGAACGTGCCGCTCGACGTACTCGCCAAGAACGTGGACGAATACGTCAGCTCGACGACGAGCTGAACGTGTCGTGCTGGTGCACGTCCCTCATTTCAGCTGGTCGGCCACGTGAGCGATGCCAGCGGTGGCGCACTTCTCTTCCTGCGGCTGGCCGCCCATGGCGCCGCTCAGGCCGACGCCACCGATGGTATCGTCACCAACCTTGATCGGCATGCCACCGCCGAGCGGGATGACATCCGTCAGCTCCCGCTGACCCGCGTTCGCGGTTTCAGTCCGCTTGGCCCATTCGGACGACGGCGTGCGGAAGGTGCGGGCGGTATAGGCTTTTCGTCGTGCCAGCTCCGCGTTATGCGGACTAGCGTTGTCGCCCTCGAGCAGCACGCGCACGCGGCCTGCGCGATCGACAACGGCGATCGACGTGGTGTAACCGCACTGGTCGAGCGCCGCTTGCGCAATCGAGAGCGCTACTCGAAGCGACAGATCGCGGTGGACCAGAAGCTGCGCATGGGAGGAGCTCGGGCTCCAGAGCATCAAGACCATTGCCGCGGCGGCCAGACGGAAGGTCATCGCAAAGCCTCCTTTTGAACAGAAACGCGTAAATCAACTCTTGACCTTGCCCTACGAGACACGTTTAGAAGCGATACATACGGCGCGGATTATACGGTGCGAGCTAGGCATAGACCATCCAGGCTCGCCGGTTCGTGGCCAGGTTCGGCAGTAGAATCGCCGACGTGAATGCGAGCACCGACAGCCCCGGCGTGCGTTTTCCTCCGCCATTGTTGTATGCGCTCGCGGTTGTTGGGGGGTGGATGCTGCATGGTCTACGGCCGCTGCCGATCGCAAGTGCCACGGAATTACTCACCGTGGTTGCGTGGCTGCTCGTCGCAGGCTGGGTCGGGTTGGCGGCATCAAGCGTCGGGCTGTTCCGGCGAAAGCAAACCAGCATGATCCCCGTTCGACCGGCGAGCACGCTGGTCAGCACGGGGCCGTACAAGTTCACTCGCAATCCGATGTACGTATCGCTGGCTCTGTTGACACTGGCGTTTGCATTCTTTCTGAACACGTGGTGGATTGTGGTGTTACTCGTCCCGGCATTGCTGATAGTGCAGCGATTCGTGATCGTTCCCGAAGAGAAGTACCTGCGGCGTCGTTTCGGTGCCGACTACGAGGCCTACACGCATCGAGTGCGTCGGTGGCTGTGACGCGCGAGGCTCTATAATTCCGGCCCATGACCATGAATCGTCGAGATGCCCTCGCGTCGCTCGCAGTGCTGGCCGAGTGGCTCGGGGTGGGCCACCCCGCCGTGGCGCAGACACAGACCGCTGCGTCGGCCGCGTCAACGAACCCTCGCGGGCCGGTATTCCAGCACGATCTGCCGAATGTCACGCTGGAAGATTGGGAAGTGACGGTCAACTATGTCGACTATGCGCCGGGACGCGTCGGGGCGCCGCATCGCCATGCCGGCTTCGTGCTCGTGTACGTGCTCGAAGGAGCCGTTATCGCGAAGATTTCCGGACAGGGCGAGGAAAGGACCTACACCGTCGGCCAGATGTTTTACGAGCAACCCGGTGCAACGCACGAGGTCTCCAAGAACGCGAGTCAGACGCAGCCGGCACGTCTGCTTGCGATGATTTTCGCGAAGAAAGGGTCGACCCTGACGACTCCGGCGTAGGCGAGGCGATTTCGCCTCTAGTGATACCTCCCGACCTCACTCGCGCCCGTGCCGCTGCAGCTTGTCGGCCCGTACCGCAGGAACTTCTGAACGCGATTGGCGTTGTCGACTTCGCCCGTATACAGATTGCCCTCTGAATCCACGCTCACGACGTGGACCCAGTGGAACTCACCGAGCTGGCGTCCCGCGCGACCGAGCCGGTCGAGCTCCTGAAGGTTTTGGCGGCTCAGCGTGTAAATCGTGTTGTTCGACAGATCCGCCACATACATGCAGCTTTGCGCCGGGTCGGGCGAGAAATTGACGGAGCCGGCCGTCCCGCCTGCGCTCTGCGGAGCCACATGCACTTCGCCTACGAACCCGCACTTTCCGACTTCGCCATCAGGATTGCTGCACGGCTTGCCGACCTCTGCTGCTTTGAATACCTGGATGCGGTTGTTGTTGCGGTCGCAGGCGTAAAGCAGGCCGTCATTGGAAAGCTTCGCGCAGTGCAGAGGGCTGCGGAAGAACCTGGGCTTCATCTGGCCCTTGTCGAATTCGGCGGCCCACAGACCGACCTCGTAGCCGGCATCGCCGATGACGGTGTTCTCGGCGTCAACCGGGTTCTGTCCGTACGCGCCGAAATGCCCTATGTACTTGCCGGTAGCCGCGTCGACGATGAGTACGCGACGGTTGCCGTACCCGTCTGCGATGTAGAGATAGTTGGTTTTCGGATCCACGGTCATGTCGGCGGGCAGATAGGGCTGTGGCGTGGCGTTGGGCCCACCTTGAGTGTCGTCGCTGTTTGGACGCTTCGACCCCGCGTATCCGATCTGCAGTACGAACGTGCCGTCCGCCGTGAACTTCAGCACGTGTGAGTCGTCTCCGAATTTCGCGGCCCAGGGAAACTGGCCCGTGAAATCCTCCCCGTTGCCGGAGATGTACACGAAGTCGTTGTGGTCGACATAGATCCCATGCTCACGCGCCGGCCAGTCGCACCCGTCCTCGCGGCGGCATTTCTTCTCCAGAAAGCCGGGATCGGATGGTCCTCCCCAGGCCCCAAGCAGATTCCCAGCCTTGTCGAACCGCAACACGGAGGGCGCCGGTATGCAGCACGCGGAATGCTGCCCGTTGGCTCTGGGGTGTCCAAGCGCGCTGACGGGATTCCCCTTCGCGTCTTTCCCGACGGCGTCGAGCGCGCCAGCCTCGGTCGAACTCAGTGATCGCGGCCGGTGGTACACCCAGATGGTGTCCTTGCGATCGACGAACAGACCCCCGATCTGTCCGAGCCGCCAGTTGTTCGGCAGCGGCTTGGGCCAGCCCGGATCGACGACGAAGCTCGGGGCCACGGCGGTGCCGGGCACGTGTGGCGCAGTTCGCTCGAGCATGCGCTCGACAGCGCCAGCCTTAGTGAGCACGGCGATGCCCTCAGAATCGCCAGCCGGCGCCTCCGGCCCTCGGGCACACGACACATAGGCCACGGCGACGGCACCCAGCATTCCGGCCACGACGATGGATTTCAACGTCCAACTCCCAATCTCCAACGTCCAATGCTGAGCAGTTTGGGCGTTGGGAATTGGGCGTTGGGAATTTGATCTGAAATGCAGCATCGGTGTTCTCCGCCCGCTACTTCATCGGTGAAAAATCAGTCGGGACCATGTAGCGCGAGTCAATGCGCTCGGCGAGTCTGACGCCGTCTGCCTGGCTTTCAGCGGCGACCTTCTGCCATTCGGGATCGGCCTGGAAAGCCTTCCAGGATGCTTCGCGTGCTTCTCTCGACGGATACGCGAGGATGTAGACGAGCGTCCGTTCGGCGTTATCGCCCGACGCCGCAGTCCAATACCCCACACTGGTCATCCCGTGTTTCGCGAAGATCCGGGTTGTGTGGTCCCGAAAGCGTCCCACGAGCTTGTCCATTCTGTCGGGAGCGGCCGTGTAGACCCTCAGCTCGAAGAATCGGTTCGCCTGTCTCTGTTGCGCCAATCCCCAGGTCACCCCGCTCATCCCGAACACGAGTCCCAGGACAGCCAGACATTTCCACTTGGTCATAGCCTGCCTCCATTCGTTCCTATGCGCTCAACGGCGCCGAGTTCCCGATACCGTGCGGAACTATAGCTGACGCTCACATCCTGACGGGCGTAAAATTCTCTCGGTTTCACCGAGCGTCTCAGGCGCACGGTAGGGAGCAGGAGTCATGCGCACGCGACTGCGGAACGTCGTCATCGCCTTCGCCTTCGTGTCGTTTCTGTCAGCGGTGATTGTAGGCCTCCACGCCCAGAACGTCGCGATCAACGAAACGGCGCCGCCGGCCGCGACTGCCGCGCAAGATTCGAACGCGGTGTCGTCCCAGGTGGCGGGTGAGGCTCTCTTCGGGACCTACTGCGCCACGTGCCATGAAGGACCCGGAGCGAATCCGCAGGCACCTGGCCGCGACGTCATGAGGCGAATGAGCGCGGAACAGATTCTCGAATCGCTCGAGAGAGGCGCGATGCGAACGCGGGCGGCGGAGCGGAGCCGCGCGCAGCGTCGCGTACTGGCCGAATACTTGTCCGGAAAACCACTGGGTGCCGATTACGGCGGCTCGATACCAAAGTCGGCATTCTGTGATGCCGCACCGGCTCCACGAGGGGACGCGCTAGCCGGGCCTGCATGGAATGGGTGGGGCAACGGCATAACGAACGCGCGGTTTCAGTCGCTGGAGGCGGCCGGACTGAAAGCCAACGACCTGCCACGACTGAAGCTGAAATGGGCGTTTGGGTTTCCAGGCGCGACCTCGGCGGGCACCCAGCCCGTGGTGATCGGCGGCCGCGTGTACGTGGCCACGGCTGAGGGCGACGTATACGCTCTGGATGCGAAGACGGGATGTGTCCATTGGACGCTGGAGGTCGAAGCAGGCATCCGCAGTGCGATCACGCTCGAACAGCGGGGCAACGGGCAACTCGTGGCCTACTTCGGCGACCAGACGGCGAACGTGTACGCGATAGATGCGAGCGTTGGAAAAGTCCTGTGGAAAGTCGAAGTCGACGAACATCCGCATGCCGCAATTACGGCGGCGCCACAACTCTTCAGCGGCAGGTTGTACGTGCCCGTATCCTCGCGCGAGGAATCGCAGGTGGGCGACGCGCGATATCCCTGTTGCTCGTTTCGCGGCAGCGTTGTTGCGCTCGATGCAGCGACCGGCGCGCGAATCTGGAAGACCTACTCGGTGGCTCAGGCGGCTGTTGCCACCGCGAAGAACAGCATCGGCACGCAGCTCTATGGCCCCGCCGGCGGCGCCATCTGGAACACGCCGACGATCGATACGCGACGAAATGTCCTGTACGTCGGCACTGGAAACAACTTTGCGCCACCGGCCACGGAGTTGTCGGATTCGCTGGTCGCTCTCGACCTGAATACAGGAGCGGTCCGCTGGTCCCGCCAGGTCACTGAAAACGACATCTGGAATGGCAGCTGTCGCCAGCCTGATCGTGAAGCCGCCGTGTGCCCGGACAAGGATGCACCGGACTTCGACTTCACGGGTTCCGCGCTTCTCGTCGATGTGGGGAACGGGCGTCAACTGATCGTTGTCGGAAACAAGTCAGGCGTTATCTTCGGTTTCGATCCAGACGCAGCTGGCACGATCGTGTGGCAGCGACGTGTCGCGGTTGGGTCGTCCTCGGGTGGCGTTTTCTGGGGATCCGCAACCGACGGCGTCAACATCTACGCAGCAAACGCCGACTTTCTCGCTGACAAACCGGCCGCGAGCGGTGGTATGAACGCCGTAGACCTCCGGACCGGGAGCGTAGCTTGGAACGCGCCCGGTGCCGGTTGCGTGAACAAGGCTCCGTGCAAACCGTCACAGGCGGCGGCGGTCACGCTCATCGCCGGTGCGGCCTTCTCCGGAACGATGGATGGTCGGCTGCGCGCCTATTCCACTCGAGACGGCAAGGTGCTCTGGGAGTACGACACGGCGCGCGACTTCGTCACGGTGAATGGGCTGAAAGCCAACGGCGGGTCGATGAGCAATTCCGGGCCGGCGATCGTCGCCGGGATGCTGTACGTCAATTCCGGCTACTCACACCACGGCGGAATCCTTCCCGGCAACGTCCTGCTCGCGTTTGGGCTATAGAGCGCGCGCTCTAGCGTGCGCGCCATCGGGGGGCGATGAACCTGTAGAGCGCACGCTTTAGCGTGCGCGACATCGCGAGGCGGCGTGCGCGATAATCGCGCCGGAGTAGCGTATGAACAATGCCACGCGTCTGATCGCGTCTATCGTGGTAGCCGCGGCGATTTTGAGCATCGGGGTGCGCTCGCAACAGGCTCCCGCTCTGAACCGCACCGCTCTCACCGGAGCCACGGTGATCGACGTCGTTGCCGGAACCGCGGTGCCCAATGCGGTAATCGTGATTGAAGGCGACAAGATCACAGCCTTCGGCGGAAGCGCGACGCCGATTCCGCCTGGCGCTGCCCGCGTGGACCTGTCCGGAAAATTCGTCATTCCAGGTCTCTTTGATTCGCACGTTCACTATCAGCCGTTCCTCGGAGAGCTGTATCTCAATTTCGGTGTCACCAGCGTGATGGCGCTCGGGGCACGAGGCCCGATTGGCGGCGACAAGTACTGGGCCGATTCGCAGTCGCCAGAGTTCCGTGCGCCGCGGTTGTTCGGCACAGGCAGACTGCCTCTGGCCGGTTTCATCAATCCCGCGATGACGCGAGAACAGGTGCGCGCTTCAGTACAGGAATGGCTGAAGGGCGAGCCCGACATGGCAGTCATGCCGCAGTTCTCACCCTCGAACAGCCAGATGTGGGCGTGGGCGGCGGAGGCGGTCCACGAAGCGGGTCTGTTTACATTCGGTCACACCGACATGGCGCCGGACTCGGTGAAAGCGGGGCACGACGGAGTGGAGCACATCTGGGGTTTCGCGCAGGCCCTTATGACGCCGCAGGAACTGGAGAACTACCAGAAGGGCGAGTATCTGCATTGGGGGCTGTTCCTGAAGGACGTTCCGAGAATGGACCAGATGATTCGCGAGGCCGTGCAGCGCGGGGTGTACCTCAATCCGACGATGGGATATGAGCTCGGGTCGCAGAGCTCGCTAGCGCGCAAGCACGAGAACCTGATGTACGACCTGTTCAGGGACGGCGCGCTGATGGCGTACTACCCCGAAAATCTGGCTGATGGTTCGCTCCTCAAGTTCCGGGCCATCCGAAATTTCTCCGTACGCCACGAAAACCTCGTACCGCTGGAAAAGCTCTCGAAAGGCGAGATCGAGTCGTTCAACGAGGCGTATCGACTGTCGGGCGCGTTCATCAGGCGTTGGGTGCAGTCGGGCGGCAAGATCATGGGTGGCACCGACGATCCATTTCCTGGTGCGACCGGCTTCAATCAGCACATGGAAATGGCGATGCTGGTAGAGGTCGGGCTCACGCCTATGCAGGCGCTCAGGGCGATGACGATCTGGGGCGCCGAAGTCATGACGGCTAGACGGAAAACTCCGGCGCAACCGCGCATCGGCGTGATTGCGCCAGGCGCGTTTGCAGACGTCGTGGTGCTCGCCGCCAACCCCCTCGACGACATCGACAACACGCGGACAATCGACCGCGTCATGAAAGGCGGCCGTTTCGTCCGCCTTGGATATACGGCGGGCTACACGAGGCCTCAAGGCCCGATCAGGGCCATTCCCTCGACGCCTGAACCCGAAATCAGCGGGATCACGCCGAACGCCGTCGCCGAGGGAGCTCCGGAATTCGAGATGACCGTGGAGGGCGTGGGGTTCATCAGCGATTCGATCGTGCGCGTCGACGGCGTCTCAGTCCCGACGACGTTCGTCGATATCCGGACACTCAAGGCTAGAATTCCCGCCGACGTCGCGGCCCGCGCGCTGCCAAACAGATTCAACGAGCCAGGTCCGTTCCAGCTCAACGGCGTCTATGGCGATCGCACGGTGAAGATCACGGTGTTCAATAGACCACCCGACGGTGGAACGTCGAACAGCGTGTCGCTCCGCGTCCAGGCGAAATGGCTGCGCGGGGCGGCTGTTGACAACGGCCGGTAGCACACGCCAGTCTGTGGAAAACTTGATTCATTTGTGACGAGTTCGGCCTTTCAAGACATCTGGGCGCTACCTCAGAGGATGATTATGAGCAGGCACATGGCACTTGTTCTCGCAGCAGTGGCTCTTGCCACGCCCGCCTTCGCGCAGATTGAAGACAGCGGCGAACGAAACAAGACGTTCGTCGAGGCTCGCGGTAATGTCCGGCCCGTGCGGCTGCCGCCCGGCGGCCCGACGCCACGGATGTCGGACGGCAAGCCGGATTTATCGGGTGTCTGGTTTTCGGGGCCGACGGGGCGCGCCAACGCCTGGAGCGTCGTCCCCGAGGAGCCGCGAAAGGAGGACCCGATTCCGTTCAAGCCGGACGTCAAGGCGAAGCTCGATGCGATGACACGCGCGGAGCGTGAGCTCGGCCGCGCGCAGGTGACGTGCCGGCCGCTCGGAGTGCCCGGGATGTGGACGGACAATCCGTACCCGCATCAGCTCGTGATGAAGCCGAACCTTCTCGTGCATCTGATCGAGAGCAACAACAACTGGCGTGTCGTGCGGATTCCCAACAAGCACAAGCCGGCCGAAGAGCAGGAACCGCTTTACATGGGCGACACCGCGACCCGGTGGGAGGGCGACACGCTCGTCCTGGAGACGATCTCGTTCGACACCCGCCCGTGGATTCAGGGCGGCGGCTGGTACAAGACGGAGCAGACCAAGATCACCGAGCGTCTGCGGCGGCCATCGAGGAACTTCCTCGAATACCAGTACACGGTCGAGGACCCCAACACGTTGACGAAACCGTGGACGTCGACATGGCGCGAGTTCTCCCTTTCGGCCGCCGACGAGAACCTGACGGAGAACTTCTGCACGAACAACGAGAACGTTGAGCAGTACCTGAAGCTCGCCGAGCAGGAGCGCGAGAAGCAGCAGGGTCGCTGACGACTTCCAGGACGTCGCGCGTGCACATTGTCAGCATTGCCTTTGGCTTTGTAATCGGACTGATGCTTGGCCTTCTTGGCGGAGGCGGATCGATCCTCACCGTACCCATCTTCGTGTATGTGCTTGGTTTTGGGGCGAAGGAATCGATTGCGATGAGTCTTGCCGTGGTGGGAGCCACGAGCCTCGTTGGCGCGGCGGGACACTGGCGCCTGGGTCATGTGCGGATCCAGGTCGCACTCGTCTTTGGCGTGATTGCGATGCTGGGGACGTATATCGGAACGCGCCTCGCCACGAGGCTGACGGGCGGCCAACAGTTGGCGATTTTCGCGCTCGCCATCGTCGTCGCGGCAGGCGTCATGTTGTCGAGGCGTCGGACGGATGTGGTTCACCTACCTGCGGGGTCGCCTAGTCCATCCTCGTCGTCTTTCGCCCTTATCGCCGCTCAGGCTCTTGTCGTTGGATTACTGACCGGCCTGGTTGGAATTGGCGGCGGCTTCCTCATGGTTCCCGCGCTCGTTTGGAGCGGTCTGGCCATGCGGCAGGCTACGGGCACGTCGCTGATGGCGATTGCGATGAACTGTGCAGTGGGCTTTTTCGGCTACTTCGGTCAGGTGCAGATCGCCTGGGTGCCGATGGCGCTCGTGGCGGCTGGCACGATCCCCGGCGTCGCGACGGGGACCTACGCGATTCAGTTCATCTCTCAGGATGCGCTGCGTCGCGCTTTTGCCGTGTTTCTCTTCGGGCTTGCTGCCTACATGCTGTACCGCACCGTGCCACCGCTGCTATAGCCGGATTTGTCAATTTGCCGTGTCGTAAACCCTGTCAGGTATGCGTGAAGATTCAGATGCGGCGACCGGTGTCTCAGCAGTCGGGTCGCCGGACCTGCGCGGTGACTTTCACTACAGCCACGTCCTGTCAGTCAGACCTCTCGCACATTGAGACGCACCGCCGGAGCTTCGAACTACCGCGTTTCTATTTGCATCCCACAGTTCTGAAGGCACCGGACCCCTCAATCGCCTGACCATCCAAGGTCTGTCCGGTCAGGGACGCTGACGTATGCCCGCACTCGATACCTGTTTGTTGGGTCCGGAAATGGAGCGCCAGGTCGGGAAGCCCATCCCCATTGGCATCGTGTATCCTCGCTTCTTGGACGGGTTGCGCACCATCGGGGCCAAACCTGACACTGAGAGGGTCAACGGTGGCAGCATTGAACGTACTCGAGCTGAGGACTGCTACCTGGATGATGCCGTTGCTTCGAGAATTGATGCTGTCCCTGACGTCGATCGGCACTTGGATGGCGCCCACCGTGGTGAAAGACGTGATCTGTGTCCGCCAGAAATTGGAGGAGCCATCGCCCCCGATGTATTCATTAGCCGACCAGAAGGTCCTCCCGTCAGGATCGAGCACCGTCGTGCTGTAATCACCTATACGGTTATTAGCGAAGAGAAATCCGCCGCCCGGCGCTGCGACTGCGGCGGCGAAGTTGCCCGCGGTATCAAGAGTGGCGACCCACATCGACAGGTACTCCGTCGTCGACGACTCCATCCAAGTCAAGCCTAGGGTGCCCTGGCTGTTCTCATCCACGGAGGGCATCTGGACCGCCACGCCTGGCCCGGGATCGATCACGCCGTGCTTGAGCAATGTCGGCGTTACACCTGATACGTCAACCTGGTAGAACAGGCCCTTGGGATACATGAAGTTATCCGATCCGGTGCTCGAGGCCATCGCCGTCACCAAGTGACCTTTGTGGTACTGGACTTGAGTAGTCGTCGTGTTGGGAAAAGTGGTAACGACGCCTCCGGGCTGAGCGGCTAGTTGAGCGTACCGGTACTCGGGCACCGGCAGCGACGTGTAGCTGAAGGTTGGAGAGTTACTGAGGTAGTTGGTCAACTTCGTGACCCGTATCGTGGTGCCGCCTGCTTCCGTCCCGTCGGTGGAAACGAACCACTCGACGCCCCCTGCCGTATCGCCGTGCATCTGCGCTGGCGGCATCCCACGGAACTGGAACAACGGGTGCGAAATAAAATAAGTCAGCGTCCCTGATAACGCTGCCGCCTTGTCGATCGACACGATCGTCGCGGCAGCGCCACCGCTCGGGCCGAAGTCGTTATAGGAAATGAAAATGGCGTCCTTATTGAAGCCACTCTTCTGATAGTCGGGAAAACCGCCAACATCTGTGAAGTGGTACGTGGACAAGAATCCGTGGACTGGGTTGCCGTCCACCGACACCGCCAGGAATAGCCCGGAGTGATCACTGTCGAACGCCGAAACGTACCAGCGGTCGACGGTGTCGTCGTACACCACATAGGGGTCGCCGGCAGAGAACGCCCCGAAAAATGAGGCGAGCGACTGGTCTAACAAGATGCTTCCGGTCGTCTTATCGAAGATGCGGATGTGGAAATTGACCGTCTCCACGACAAAGTTGTTACCCACGGCCGCATTGGTGTCCGGCGGCAAACAGGAGCAATCCGAGTGGAGAAAGTCAATGCCTTCATAGCTCTGGCCGATTATTACCCCGCCAGGGGTGGCAAAAGAGGTGTTAGGGTCGAACGTTTCACCCAGTTCCTCATTGCTCGGCGCGAGGTTCTGGATTGGAACAGGAGGGCCAACCGGCGAGACTTGCTGTGAGAACAACGCAATGGAGGTAAAAGTGAGGCCGCATGTCACTGCGGCAGACATAACCTGTTTTGTGTGCATGGTTCTCATTGTTACTACCGCTATGAAAGAACCGATTTGTTGTCCGCACGCACCTCGTATTTCTTCACTTCAACCTTAAAGGCAGAATAGATCCCCACCGACGCGATGATCCACCGCCACCCTAACGCCAGCGGTAGTGACGTTGCGCTGACACGAAGGGTGCCACAGTAGCCATCCGATAAGGGCAGTTCGGGAGACAATTTTCTTACTGCTGCGCAGTGCCGACGGGGAGGACGGGGGCGGCATAAGCGGCATTCTGTCAACCACGTGCGCGAAAACGCCGCTAATCGTTCTTATCGTCACGGTGGTTGAAACGGGCCAGCAGAAATCGTGCCGACGTGTGATGCGGCTGTCGATTGGTGTGTCATCGCCATTGCTCCTGATGAACGCCGTCGACAGCACCGTGCCACCGCTGCCTAAACACAAACGCGTAAGTCAAGAGTCAAAGGTCAAAGGTCAAATCGAGTCGTGACAGCAATTGACTTTTGACTTTTGACCCTTGCCTTACGAGAACACTGTTTTAGCCGGACCTGTCACTTTGCCGTGTCGTAAACCCTGTCAGGTACGCGTGAAGACTCAGATGCGGGGACTGGTGTCCTAGCAGTTGAGGGCATCCCGATGGACGGAAGCCCGAACAAGACCTGAAGACGAGGGTACAACGTCCCGAACGTGCCCGCCCCAACCAGAGCGCCCGCCAGGGCCGCTACCGCGTACACCTTGCCTTCCCCGATGTTGACCAGGATAGGCCCCGGACACATCCCGGCAATGGACCACCCGATCCCGAAGAGAAGGCTTCCCACGATCGTTCCGCGATTGAGGGGCTTGCGCTCGACGCTTACAGCGGTCCCGCGCAGCGTTCGTCCCCGGCGCTGAATAAGCCACAAACCTGGTGCGGCCACGACGACGGCGGTGCCGATGATGCCGAACAACTGAAATTGCTCGAACAGGAACATGCCTTGAATGTAGTTGTAGTCAGCCGCACCAGACCGGCTCAGCACGAACCCGAAGAGCGTTCCGAGGAAGACATACAGGGCAGGCATCACCATCACGCAGCGAAGAGCATCGGGATCACTCAGAAAAAGATCACACGGTACACGAGTTGCGTCGTGAGGATTCCACCGGTCATGAAAGTAAGCGTGGCAACGAAACTCGAGAGCTCGAAGTTCGACATTCCAAAGATGCCGTGACCGCTCGTGCAGCCGTTGGCGAGCCGCGTGCCGAAGCCGATGAAGGCTCCCCCGACGAACATCCAAGCCAGCTTTCCGCCGGGACCGAAACCGATCGTCGTGTCGAACATGCCGAGCGCCCAGATCGGATGCCAACCGCCGCCAAGCACCGCCGACACATACCCGCCAAGCACCAGCCCGAGCAGGAACGGCAAGCGCCATGCGCGGCCGGTGAACACGGCATCCCGACGAAAGTACGACTGGTCGAGGACGAGACTGCAGATGTCCTCGAGCGCCGACGAGATGCCGAGGCGGCGATTGGCCACAAACAACAGACACAACGTCACGGCGGCAATGACGCCGCCCGCGACGGCCCAATGGAGAGGGGTGAGGTCGTTCAGAATCAGAGGCATGGACCTGATTGAGGGGACGAGCCCATGTCAGAGCGCTGTCAAGAGCGTATAGCCGTACTCCTGTGCACGGTTGGTGGCGACTACCCCTGCCGCGAAGAGGTGGCTGTTCGGGATCAGGTTCGAGACGAGCTCCTTGTACACCCCTTGCGGGTCGGCTTTGACAATCGAGCCCAGCTGCTCCGCAAAGAAATGTGTGGCCATGTCGCACACGGCGAAATGCGTGCCGCGCTTGACGACCGAAGCAATAGTGTTTCCGAAATTCGGCAACGACATCCCGTAATCGGCCGAGTTGAGCAGGTTGGTCGTTGGCGGCTGCTTGGTCTTCGGGTCGGTAAACTGTACCAAGTTGCTCATTGCCTTACCGTACTTGCCCCACATGGCGTCGTTGTACGCAAATACCGTGGCGAAGTGCCGAAGGCACACGACGACGGCCACGTCGTTTTCATTGAGCTGGTAGCCGTTCCTGTTCGCGACGTACAGATTGTTGGCGTAGAGCATTCCTTCGGCGGCGCCAGCCACGGTCGCGCAGTCGATGAAGGTCCGATGCCTGCCTGGAATCCGGTCCAACCATTCGTCCTGCTGATGGCGCGCAGGCCGAAAGCTCGTTGCGGGAGCCTGTGCCGCGGCGCTGCTGGATCCCATCGCGAACCCGGCGATGGCTGCGCCACCTCCGGACAGAACTGCCCGACGGGTTGTTCTCTGGTTCTTCATGTTCTCTCCTCGGATTGTTCGAGAAATATATCAAGCTTCAGTTGGTCGGCGGATAGATCCTCCCAGCCATGGAAACCGCCATGCGCGACTTCGACGCGTTCAGAAGCGCGAGGATCGAATCCACGTATCCGCACGCGACCAGCTCGATGCGAGGTCGGCGTCCACATCGCGTGACGTGGTCCCCCGGCCTGCGAGCGCCTGCTGCAGTCCGAGCAGCGACCAGCCGTTGTGCGGGTGATCCTGCAGTTCGGTCCGGTAGGCCTTCTCGGCCTCGTCGAAGCGCTTGTTTTCCACAAGCGCAGCGCCGAGCCAGTGAAACGCCGAGAACGGGAGCGGCTCCGGCTCGTCGTACACGAGTGCCGCCTGGAGATCAGCCGCGTGCTGGAATGCGGCAATGGCACCGTTGAGGTCTCCGGCCGTCCGCCGAATCTCTCCATCCAGGATGCCGGCTACGATGCCGAGAAGATCCTTCGCGGTATGCACGCGGAACATGGCCATTGAAGTGTCGGCGGCCTTCGTCACGCGCGCGAGATAGAGTGTCGCGAAGTCGGTATTGCCCTGTTTGAGGTGCGCATATCCTTGGGCGAAGTCCCACAGCCCGCCCTGAATATCGGCCTTCGGGCGGTTCGTTACTTCGAGCACTTCGTCGAAACGGCCGAATCGTATGAGCGTCAGCACTTCGTAGAATGATTCCCCGGTCAGCTTGGTGTAATCCTTCCCGGCGCGCATGGCTATCGCGCCTTGACCGTCATACGAAGCGGCGTACAGCAGCATGTGCAGGTTGTGTTCAGGGTAGATAGCGAAGCCCTGTCCGACCGCGGCTTTCTGATCCGAATGCCACGCGGCGAGATTGGCGCGCACCGAGTCGCCCCAGCGGCCTACTTCGTTCCAGGTGTGCGATGGCATGTGATTGATATGGCTGGCGCCAGGAATCGACTGTCCGAGGAACTCGGCGCACGCCTCTGCTCGGCCAGGCACGATGGTGGACTCGGTGGCGTGCACGTACAGGTGGCAAGCGCCTGGATGCCGCACATCGCGTGCGAGGATACTCTCGAGCAGCTGGTGCAGCCGATGAACGTTAGGGTCGTTCACATCCCGCGTGCCGCGGCGCGGCTCGAGTAAGAAGAGCGCGTCGGCGTAGAGCGTGACGATCTCGAGATCGTCAGGATAATGCGCCGACACTTTCTGCATGGCGTCGGCGTAGGCGCGATCCTGCTCGACTCGCTTCGCCGGGTCGAATTTTTCGACATACCGCACCGCCATGGCGTCGATGAGCTCACGCTCTTTGGCCGTGGCGCGGGTCTTCAACGTCTGTGCCTTCTGCGCTGCAGCGTAGGCATGCGGCGCTTCCTCGGCGTTCATCGGCGCATTGAGGTACGAGCCCCACGCCCACGCTTCGCCCCAATAGCAGATCGCGCAGTCCGGATCGCGTTTCCACGCCTCACGGAATGACCGCACCGCGTCCTGCTTGGCGAACGCGTACATCATCTGAAAACCCTGGTCGAAAAAGGCTTGTGCCTCCTTGTTGCTCGAAGAAATCGGCTTCGTGAAGGTGCCCAGCCCGGTCGTGAAGAGCTGAATCGGCTCCGTATAGCGTTCGTACAACGAGCGTTGTTGCGCCGTCTGGGCCGGAGCCGGAAGCGCGACCGAGACAAGACTGATTGCACAAAGCGCAGCGCCGAAAATACGGTGGATTTCCATAAGAGCGTTCATGATACTGCTGGCGGGCCCGCAGCATGAATGCGTCGGCGTCGGCAAACCGCACTTGGAGCTGGCGCTGGCGAGAGGCAAATGCCGGAGGAACATGATCAGTCTTCGAGGGAGATCACGTATGCGATTGCTGCAAGTGGTCACGGCGGCTTCGGTTGTTCTCAGCGCGACGGCTGCGCACGGGCAGAACGCCGTCACGGACCCGTCATCCTGCAACTTGCGTCATGCGTCCGGTGTGTCATCGCAGCAACTGGTCTCGGGCCAACGGCAGCGCGCGTACAGATTGTTCGTCCCGCCCGGATACGATGGGCTTCTCCGCTTGCCGCTGGTGCTCGATCTACACGGCAGTGGCGGATCGTCCGCAGACCAGGCCCGAAACAGCGGCTTCGAGACATTGGCCGCCCGCGAACGGTTCATCGTGGCGACGCTGGACGCCGAAGACGCGCGTTGGAACGTTCCCGTTCAGGACAACCGGGCCGACGACGTGGCCTACGTCCGGGATGTGATCACTCATGTCGCGGCGCGTGTGTGCACCGACGACACGCGGGTGTACGCAACCGGGTTCTCCGGTGGTGGACGGATGACATCATTGCTCGGGTGCCAACTCGGCTTGCACCTCGCCGCCATTGCGCCCGTGTCCGGGCTGCGATTCCCCGGACCGTGCAACGGTCGTCGAGTTCCGTTGCTGACCTTTCACGGGTTGGCGGACTCACAGAATCCCTACGATGGACACGCCGCAGGCCGCGGCGCGGAGTGGCTGGAGAGCGTCCCTGACGCTCTTGCAAGCTGGGCGCGCCACAACTCATGCAGGGGGAACGCAGTTCTCGATGACCCTGCGGGCCCGCTTTCAACGGTGCGCTACGAGGGGTGCGGCGAGGGTACCGAGGTCCGCATGATTCGCATCGATGGTCTGGGTCACACGTGGACGAAGAAGGAAGTCGACACGACAGGTGTCATGTGGGAGTTCTTCAAGAGCCATCGCCTGAGTCGATAAGTCGCGCAGTTACAAACCTCCCCGATATTTCCTGAGCTTCGGAATCGCGATTCCAGCGAATCCGACGAGGATCAGAACGGCCGCCGCTGCTTCCACGAAAGGCTTCCATGTTGGATTTGCCAGCGCAACCCCTAAAAAGAGACAGACGGCAGCGAACATTGCGACACCGCTCCACGAGACTTGCATAATCCGCCTCCCTTAGTGTTGCCTCACTCGCGGACTTCTTTTGCTCGCAGACGTCGTCGGCCAGAGTCCTGCCGGTGGTGAAGGCTTACCGGCGAATCGGAATCGGCGCCGGGACGCCCAAGAAGCGCTCGCGGAAGCGCAGCTCGTCAGAGATCGTGTAGATGGTCTCGATCATCGCGCCATCGTCGACGCGCTCGAATTTCAGCTGCGCCGACCATGGTTTCGTGAACGCGCCGGGATCTTCGAACGTCAATTCCACAAGCAGCATCTCGCCTTCGCGGCGAATGCGCTCGATGATGTGCAGATTATCGGTATGCGGGAGGCCTCTCGAATCGAGCCACGTTGAGGGCTTGTAGCCGGTCGAATCGACCACGAGCGTATCCCCGTCCCATTTGCCTACCGCGTTGCCGTACCACGTCGGCACGTCGTCCGGCGCGTGCGTCTTGTTCAGCGCAATCTGACGCCAGTTCTGGTTGTATTCAAACAGCTGATAGACGTAGTCGTTGGTCTGCACCAGCTTGAACTTCATCGGATGCATGATGATCCGCGGGTAGCCATTTGGGTCCGCGTAGAGCACGGCTGGATCCGTCGTCTCGCGGAAGTCGCTTGAGAACGTCGGTCGCTCCTTCTTGGCTTGCTCGGCGCCCCAGGGTGTGAACGGGACATCGCCGCTGGCCGGGCGCAGCGCCTGCCCCCCTGGATTTCGCCACGTTCCGGAAACCTCCGGGGAACGCGGCGGCGCGGGCGTCGCGCTTCCGTCCCCTGCGCAGCCCACCGCGGCCGCCGCGACCACTCCGACCATCAGCGCAACAAGCCAGCGCGCGCTCATGCCAGCAATTCCTTGCCGTCCGGGAGGACGACTTTGAGAAGTCTGCCGACTCGCATTCCGCGCAGACCCGGGTTGAACGTGACCGTTACCACATCACCTGGCTTCAGCGACTTGGCAGTCCAGCCTCGGTTGGAAATGTTCGGCGGCGAGCCGAGCTCGAGCAGCCACCGCGCGCTCTTGTCCTCGACTGAGGCGATGCCAACCTCCACATGCGGATTGGTCCAGGTGAATTCGGTGATCGTCACCTTCAGCGTAGTTTCTTTTTTGACGTCGTAAAGCGAGGTGGCTCCATGGTGCGCGGACGTGGCCGTCGAAAACAGCAACGCGCATATGGCGCCCGCAAGGATCGATACGTACCTGCACATGCGACACCTCACGCGGACCGAGGGAAACGTGCGTGGATTATACGCGCTTGGACCGCTGACCAAATTTCCGCCGTCAGTGCCCAAAAGCTGGAAAGAGTGTAGACTCCATTGGGCGGTTTTCGAGCACGCGGAGGCGCCGCAGCGTCAATATCCTGGTCGTCGGGTCCGGTTGTGTTACTTCGAAGGGCTTAGACGATGAGAAAACCTGTTTTCATCACACTTGTCGGTCTGTGGGGTCTCACAGTTGTTGTGGCGGCCCAGGCTCCGACCGCAGCCCCCATTTGGACTGTATCCCCCGTTGATCGTTCCACAGTTGACTACACACACATGCCGCTGTGGGCATACGGTGTAGCCGAGAAACCCCATGCTACCGACCCGCAGGCGGTGCAGCGCGCCCCCGGGGCCGCGCCCCCGGCGCCGATCCCGCCGGCCGAGGCCGCGCGCAAACGGCGCGTCGAGGGGAGCTCGCTGACGTTCACTCTGCCTGAAATACGCGGGAACGTGGTGGATTGGTTCCCCGACGATCACCCGAATCCGATGCCGAGCATCATCAAGCAGGGGCCGGTGGCCCTCGGCAGCGGCACAAGGCCCTGTGGCGCATGCCACCTCTCCGACGGAAGCGGTCGCCCGGAAAACTCCTCTCCCGCCGGGTTGCCGGCGAAGTACATCCTTCGACAGTTGGATGATTTCAGAAACGGCCGCCGCCACAGCGTGGAGCCTGGAAAAGGGAACTCCAACACGATGGTCATGCTGGCGAAAGCGATGACCGACGAGGAGATGAAGCAGGCGGCCGATTACTTCTCCGCCGTCAAGTGGCGTCCGCACGTGAAGGTGATCGAGACCGATATGGTGCCGGCCACGCGAATCCAGGGTGAGCTGTTCATCCCCACGGTAAACAAGGTGACCGAACACAAGCTGACCGAGCCGATCGGCAACCGCATCATCGAGGTGCCGACCGATGTCGACGTGAATCAGGTCCTGAGAAACTCGCGTGGGACCTGGATCGCCTACGTGCCTGTTGGCGCCATCGCGCGAGGCAAGAACCTGGTCATGACTGGCGGCTCATCGATCGTGAACAATCAGATTGTCCTCGGGAGAGCGACGGCCTGCACTACGTGCCACGGGCAGGACCTCAGGGGCATGGGGGCAGACATTCCCCCGCTTGCCGGCAGGTCTCCAAGTTACCTCGCGCGCGAGATCTTCGACATCCAGCAGGGCATGCGTGCTGGCTCGTACCCGCTGATGCCGCTGATGAAGAAGGCCATCGAGAAATTGACTGCGGAGGACATCATCGACATCACGGCGTACTTGGCGTCGCTACCCGTCGACGGCCCGGCGCCGGTGAACCTGACCCTCAGCCAGCGCTAGCGAGGTTTCGCCTCCGGACCGGCGAGCATCTGGCTTCGCCTCGCGAGCGGCAGTATCTGCTTGCCGGCACTCCGTGCGGGCGGACGTTCCGTGTCAGCGCGCGCCACGAGCCGCGCAAGCCACCACACGGTTGCTCCAATCATCGCGAGCGGCAGGAGCGTGAGCATCGCGCTCATCGCCTGATAGGCCCATGTGTTGTCGCTGGTGCCGATAAGGCCGCACACCGGACAGGCCAGCGCTGAAGCCGGCGCGGCCGTCAGCAGTGCCGCGGCGAGCCACCAGCGCGATCGCGCACGCTGAAGCGTGCGCCCTACACGCAGCAGCGACCGTAGCGCGCTGGCTTCAGCCTGCGCGACCCTAGAAGTAGACTCGCGCATATATCACCGGCCAGATGAGAACGACGAAAAACCAGAACGTCTGTGCGCCAAGAAAGAATCCGTACGACAGTCTGCCTGCGCGCAGTCTCCACCAAGCCACTCCGAGACCAGCGAGCGCAGCCAGAACGTGCACCGCATGCGTCCCGACAATGACATAGAAGAACGCCCCGAGCGCGCTCGACCGCAGCGTCACGCCATGGCCGATCAGACCCACCCATTCTCTCCCCTGGAGCATGACGAACAGTGCTCCGAAGAAGATGGCCGCGAGCAGGCTCTGCGTCGCCCCCGAGGAACGTGCCCGGTACTGGCGTCCGGCGACCCAGAGAAGCGCGCCGCTGGCGAAGAGCGCAAGGGTGTTGACTGCCGTCGACGCCAGCGGAAGCACCTGGCCGGCGGGCAGGTTCCACGCATCCCTTGGAGCACCCGCCTTCGAAATCGTGAACGCGCTGATCAGCCCGGCAAAGAACATGACCTCTGTGCCGACGAAGATCACCATGCCGAGGAGGCCGTTCGGGACCACCTCGCGCCGGGCGGCCGGGCGAACGACGCGCATGGCCTGCTGCATTCTGGTCACCGCCATGTCAGCGTTCGCCACCAGCCGTGGCAGGTTCCACGTACGTCTTCTGCCATCGCAGCCCCTCATGCTTGAGGACATCCGGCGCGACCCCTCCGAAAAAGACCAGCATGAGCGCCAGCATGAAGCCGAGGATATAGGCCACCCACTTCTTCTCGATGCTCAGGTGCATGAAGTACCTGCACACCATATACGCTTTGACGATGGCGATGCCAAAGGCCGTGATCAGGGTGAGGAGTCGGACACCGACCATCGGCCCAAGGACACTGACGCCCAGCAGGACGCAGAGAGCACCCCAGATCGCGACGTAGTTGGTTCCGTCGTGGTGAGCGGCGTCGGCGTGTGCGGGTTGAGCCATGGCGGTCACTTGGCGATGTACAGAAGAGGGAACAGGAAGATCCAGACGACGTCGACGAAATGCCAGTAGATACCGACGTTCTCGACGCGATGGAGCTCTTCGTTGCGCGCGGCCGTCAGCGACACGATAAACATGATGACCATGCCGGCAACGACGTGTGCGGCATGGAGGCCCGCCGCCGTGTAGTAGAAAGACCAGAACAGACCTGACGTGATGGTGAAGCCCTCCCCGATTTCATGAGTCCACTCGAAGGCCTTGACCATCAGAAACACGCCGCCGCCAAGAATCGTGTAGCGCAGCAGGCGGGCCGCCTTCGGGCCGTCTGCCCGCTCGGCGGCCTGGTGCGCCAGGACGGCAGACAGGCTCGATGTCAGCAGCACCAACGTGTTGAATGCGCCCGCCCACGTGTTGGTATTCGCCGCCTGGTCGGCCCAGGCGCCATGACGCAATCGCATCATGATGTAGGAGCCCAGGAGGCCGCCGAAGACGACGGTCTCCGACGCCAGCACCCACCATATGGCCAGCCGGCCGGTAGGCACTTCCATCACGCTGCGCGTCGTTGCGATGGGCCGTGAACTCACGACTGCGTCCTTTCAAGACGTCTACCGCCAGCCGACGGCGGTGGCCGCCGGCGCCGGCGCTGGCGAATCGTCGGGCACATGCTGCGGCCAGAAGTCTTCCTCCCGATCCTCGGTGCTGTACTCATAGGGACCACGGTAAACCTCCGGCAGTTCCGCGAAGTTGCCGTGCGGAGGCGGCGACGGGGCCGACCACTCGAGCGTGTTCGCGCGCCACGGATTCGCGCCGGCGACCCGGCCCCGGACCATGCTGCGGATGAAGTTGAAGAAGAAAACGGGCTGCACTGCCAGCAGGGAGACCAGTCCCATGGTGGCGATGATCCTCAAGCGCTGAAGGCCCGGCGTGGCCAGATCGGGGAAGCCCGAATAGTCGAAGATGCGGCGGTGATCTCCTGCAGCGCCGGTCATGAACAGCGGAATGAAGATGAAGTTGAACGCGATGATCGTGACCCAAAAGTGAATCTTGCCGAGCCGCTCGTCCATCATCCGGCCGAACATCTTCGGGAACCAGAAAGTGATGCCGGCAAACGCACCAATGATCGCAATCGGAAAGAACGTGTAGTGGAAGTGGGCGAGCACGAAGTACGTGTCATGCAGGTAGATGTCCGCTCCGGCCGCGCCGAGGAAGATGCCGGTGACGCCCCCGAGCAGGAACTCGGCCACGAACGACAGCGCCCAGAGCATCGGCGTCGTCAGCGTGATCGATCCGCCATACAGCGTAGCGATATAGACGAAGAGCATTTCGGCGATGGGGACCGAGATGATGAGCGTCGTGATGGTGAACAGACTTGCCATCCGGGGATCGATGCCGGCAACGAACTGGTGATGCGCCCACACGAAGAAACTGATCACACCCGTGGCGACGGCCGTGTACACGATCGTCCGGTAACCAAACAGTTTCTTGCGCGAGAACACCGGGATGATTTCGGCAACGATGCCCATCGCCGGGAGCAGTACGACGTAGACCTCCGGGTGGCCGAAGAACCAGAAGAGGTGCTGCCAGAGGATCGGATCCCCACCGGTTGCCGGGTCGTAGAAGCCGGTGCCGAGCACCTGGTCGAAGAAGAGCATGGCCGCGCCGGCGAGGAGTGGACCGACCGATGCCATGAAGAGGATGCTCGCGATCACAATCATCCAGACGACAATCGGCACGTCGAACATCCGCATGCCTGGTGCCCGCGAATTCATCGCGGTCGTGACGAAATTGATGCCGCCGAGCAGGAACGCCACGAATTCGAGTGCGACAGCGACGACCCAGACGGTAGCGCCGTATCGCGTCAGGTTGTACACCGCGTTGGCCGACAGCGGAGGGTAGGCCGTCCATGCGCCACCGAACGCGCCGCCCGGAACGACAAACGACGCCACGAGCACGACCGCGCTCAGCAGGAAGATCTGGTATGACAGACGATTCACCTTCGGGAACACCATGTCGTCGCAGCCGAGCATCAGCGGGATCAGATAATTCCCGAACGCGGCGAGGAGCACCGGCATGGCGACCCAGAAAATCATGATGGTGCCGTGCATCGTGACGAGTGAGTTGTACTGGCCAGCCGACACCCGTCCGAACAGCGGCACGGATTGACCGGGAAAGGCGAGCTGCATCCGGAATACGTAGACGGCGAAGCCGCCGATGAGCGCCATGAGCATCCCGGTGAACAGGTACTGCATGGCGATCACTTTGTGATCCGTCGACCACAGATACGTCTTGACGAAGCCCTGGTCGTGGTGACCGGCGGGGTGCACCGCGAGCTCGCTCACCGGTTGCCCCTCTCGCGCTCTGCTGAGGCCTCAACGCTGGCCGCCCGCGCGGCAAACGACGCTGGCGCCCCGGTGGCCGGCATGGCAGGCGTCACGGAGGCAAGCTGCGGCATCCGCGGCGCCATCTCCATCCATGCCGCATGTGCGCCCGCCGACCGAATCCGCACACGCCCCGGCATCAGCCCGTGTCCGATCCCGCAGATCTCGGCGCACTGAAGATCAAACTCCCCGATGACCGTGGGCCGAAACCACCCCACGATCGCGCGTCCTGGCACTGCGTCCTGCTTGAGGCGAAACGCGGGCACGGAAAAGCTGTGCAGCACATCTTTCGAATGCAGCTCGTAGTGATAGAGGCGATTGACCTGCAGGTTCAGCACGTTCACCGTGCGAATGTCGTCGGCGGTGTCGAGCTTGCCGTCTGGTCCCGCATGGACGAAGGTCCATGCCCACTGCTGCGCGATGATTCGGACGCGCTCCTCGGCGGGCGGGAGATCGATCTTCACCTCGGACCACACCCGAAGCGCCGCCGCGACGATGAGGATGTCGAAGACCAGAACAAGGTAGTGCGGATAGTTCACCCACCTCGTCTCGCTGGTCTTCTCGCCGGTGATGTATCGAGCCTTCACGCCGGGACGCGCGCGGAACTTGACGATGAGCCAGAGCAGGACGAACTCGGCGGCCAGGAAGAAAGCCCCGACGATGAGAGCGATCAGGAGGAAGAGGTCGTCGACGTCGGCCGCGTACGACGACGCCTGCGTGACGTACCAGGAAATCATGAGCCCGTTCTCATGAAACCAGCAGGTAAGCCGCAAGAGCGAAGGCGAGCGCGCTCACGACCGTAATCAGAAACACTCTGCGCCCTATGAGGACGGGATCCGGTTGGGGGTCAGGGCGCGTCATCGGAGAGTGCCTCGCTCACCTGGACAGGGCGTGCACGTAGGCGGCGACCTGGTTGACATCCTCGGCAGACAAGGGTGCCGCGACGGCCTGCATCACCGGTCCGAACGCATCGCCGGGCATCACGCCGCGTACTCCGTTTTTGAACTTCCGGATTTGGGCCGCCACGTACCAGTCGTCCATGCCGGCCAGCGGTGGAACTCTGCCAGGTTCAAACCCCCTCCCGGTGACGCCATGGCACGAAGCGCAGAGGAGGTACGCCCGCTGCCCCGCGGCAGCGTCGCTCCCCCCGATCGCCGCGGTGTTGATAACGGCGGGCAACGATGCGACGTGCCTTGCTACTGCCATCGTCTCCATTTCGGAGCGCAGCTGTCGAGACATCGCCTGCATCCGAAGACCCTGCACATCGTCGGCGTGCTGACCTCGAACTCCCGTCTGGAACCGCTCGAGCTGTGCCGAGACGTACCAAGCTGGCAGGCCCGCGATCGCCGGCGCACCCAGAGTTGATGAACCCTCGCCGGCGCTACCGTGGCAGGGAACGCACGCTTTGAACAACTCGGCTCCGGAGATCGAGGCGGTGACGGGACTACGTCCGCAACCGCTGATCGTCAAGACGCCCGTGAGACTGCCGACGGTCGCAATCATCCGCACGAATGGAATGCCCATCAGTTGTTCGCTTCACGGATCAGGATGTGCTGCGCACGACACGCCGGTTCGATAACGAAGACACCGCGCTTCGTCGCGCGGGAGCTTAGCACAGCTCGGTGTTGGTGGCGCCAGGACCGTCAGCGAGACAGACACGACGTACTGGGCGGAGCTCATGTGGTGACGTTCGATGTGCATCGGGCCATCCGATCCCATCGACTCCTCAGCGAAGTGGTTGAACATGCGCGCTTGACACGCCACTCACCCCCGGCCGATTATGCGCGCTGTTCCGTCCGGCTGACACCTCGTTCCGCTCCGTTCACTTCGTGCCTCGGCCCGCCAATCCGCGGGGGACTTACAGGGGTGTTTCGATGACGAGCGTCTTTTCACGACAAGTTCTGATCGTTATGTTGGGTGTGTTGCTGGCGGGCGCGGCGGCCTGGGCCCAGGCGACCGCCGAGCTCGCGGGCCGTGTCACCGACGAGAGTGGTGGTGTGCTGCCGGGCGTCACCGTTACGGCGACGCAGACCGACACCGGTTTCACACGCAGCGCTGTCAGCGACGCAACGGGCGGATGGGTGATGCCGAACCTTCCGACAGGTCCGTATCGGCTCGAGGTGTCCCTCCAAGGTTTCCGCACCTACGTGCAAACCGGCATCGTCCTGCAGGTCGGCGCATCGCCGACGATCAACGCCGTGTTGGCGGTCGGCAGCCTCGAGGAAACGGTCTCCGTCGAGGCGGCGGCGCCGCTCGTCGATGTTCGCAGCGCCGGGATCAGTGCAGTCGTCGAACAGGAACGGATTGTCGAGCTCCCGCTCCAGGGCCGGCAAGTCACGGATCTCATCGTCCTTGCCGGCGCGGCCGTGGAGACGGGACGCCCGAACAGCCGGAATTTCCAGGGCGGCGTCAACATCTCGGTCGCGGGCGGACTGCAGTTCGGCGTGGCGTACACACTCGACGGCGCCGTCCACAACGATCCGCAGAACTCCGCGAGCCTGCCGCTGCCGTTTCCCGACGCGCTGCAGGAATTCCGCGTCGCCACGAGTGGACTTGGGGCGCAGAGCGGCATGCGCTCGGCGGCGTCGGTCGCCGCCGTGACGAAATCGGGCACGAATGTCCTCCACGGAAACCTTTTCGAGTTCCTGCGCGACAAGCGGTTCAACGCGACGAGTCCGTTCGCGGCCATTGGACCCGACGGCAAGCGGTACGACGACGGGCTCAAGCGGAATCAATTCGGCGGGACGGTGGGGGGGCCGGTTGTGCGCGATCGCCTCTTCTACTTTTTCGGGTATCAGGGCACGCGGACGCGGCAGACGCCTCCTGATCTCATCTCCTTCGTTCCGACGCCGGCGATGCTCGCGGGCGACTTCACAACGTTCGCCTCGGCTGCGTGCCAGGGTCGTCAGGTCAATCTGGGTGGTGGGTTCGTCGGCAATCGCATCAATCCCGCGCAGTTCAGTCCAGCCGCCCTGAAACTTGCCGGCTTCCTGCCGCAGACGACTGACCCATGCGGCCAGATTACTTACAGCCAGCCGGACGATCGTGACGAGGGGCAGTATGTCGGCCGCGTCGACCTTCAACTGGGCAGCAACCGATCCCTGTTCGGCCGGTACATGGCGTCGCGCGACAGCAAGCCATCGGCCTACGGCAAGACGGGTAATGTGCTGACGACACGGAATCCCCTGATCGACAACCTGGCGCAGTCGCTCACACTCGGCGACACCACGGTGTTCGGCAACAGCATGGTCAATGCGCTCCGGTTCGCATGGAACCGCACGGCCGTGAATCGGGACAACGATCCGTACTTCGATCCCCCCTCGCTCGGCATCAAGGCGTCCACGTACATCCCGGGCACGATGATCGTGGTCGTGACCGGCGGGTTCCAGATCGCGGCCGCGACGGCGACAAGGGGCATTGCCGATAACAACTCCTTCCTCATCAGCGATGACCTCACGCTGGTTCGCGGCAATCACCAGATTGCACTGGGAGCGAGCCTCGCCCGTTTCAACGTCTCGTTCCAGACGTGGGCGCGTGGCGGCGGCCAGTGGAACTTCACCGGCCAGGCGTCGGGGCTGGGAATGGCCGATTTTCTTCTGGGGCGCGTCGGCTTCATGGATCAATCCGGGCTGACCGGCGTGGATTACTACCAGTGGTACCACGGCTCGTACATCCAGGACACCTGGCGGGCCACCAGCCGGCTGACGGTCAACGCGGGCGTCCGGTGGGAGCCCTTCTTCAGCCAGAACCTCACCAGGGGCGCCAACACGATCTTCGATCGCGATCGGTTCCGGAGCGACGCCAAGAGCACAGTGTTCCGCAATGCACCGGCCGGATTCATCTACCCGGGCGACCCGGGCTTTCCGCCGGGGACGTCGGGCCTGAACAAGAAGTGGTGGAATCTCGCACCGCGCGTCGGCATTGCGTGGGACGTGCAGGGGGACGGCCGCCTGGCGGTCCGCTCGTCGTACGCGCTCATGTATGACTATCCGGGCGGCGAGTACTTCAACAACCTGGCGGCCGCGCCGCCGTACGGCAATCGCACACGCGTCACCGATCCGGCCGGGCTCTTCGACGATCCATATCGGGACGTCGGGAATCCGCACCCGATCATTCCCGGGCCGGACAGTATGTTCCCTGCCGGTGGGACGCTCTCGTCGATGGACCCGGACATCAATTCCCCGCGTGTGCAGTCGTGGAACGTCAGCGTCGAGCGGCAGATCGGCGCCGACTGGGGCGTCTCGGCCAGCTATCTGGGCAGCTATTCGGACCGGCTATGGGGTCTGATCGCCTTGAATCCCGGCGTCTACCTAGGGCTCGCGCCATGCACGCTCCAGGACAGATCGTTTCCCGTCTGTACGACCAACGGCAACCTGAACCAGCGGCGAGTTCTCTCGCTGTCCGGTGAAAACCCGGCATCGGCGGCGCTCATCGCCAATCTCGACAGCCACGCCGCGGTGGGCTTCCAGAAGTATCGCGGTTTGAAACTGTCCGTGCAGCGCCGCTCACCGCGCGGCGTGAACATCAATGCGAATTACACCCTCTCGCGTTGCGTCGGCCTCGAGATGGTGCCGAACGCGCAGTTCGGCATCGGGTACGTGAATCCCGCCGACCCGGACTACGATTTCGGCCATTGCGAAACGGACCGAACGCACCTGGCGAACGGCACGGTGGGATATGAAACGCCGATGCTGGACGATTCCGTGCTGGGTCAGCTCGCGTCAAACTGGCGGTTCGCGGGCATTGTGAGCGTGCGCTCTGGGGACCGGCTCACGGTGGTAAGCGGGCGCGACAACGCGTTCAACGGGCAGGCGCCGGAGCGTCAACGCGTCGATCAGATCTCAAACGATGTCTACGGGCCGAAAACGCTGGAGAGCTACCTGAATCGAGCCGCGTTTGCACAACCCGAGCCGGGCACGTTCGGGAATCACGAACGCAACAGCCTCGAGGGCCCGCGATTCTGGAAAATCGACCTGGCCGTTACGCGGCTCCTGCCCGTAACGTCTACGCACACGCTGGAGGTGCGCGTCGAAGTGTTCAACCTGCTCAACAACTTCAACTGGGGTCTTCCGGGTACTCCTGCTCAGCCCGGGAGCGCTCAGGAAACCTATGTGGACTTCGGCGCGGCCGCCTTCGGGCGGATCCTGCAGGCGGCTGGTGATCCGCGCATCATGCAGTTCGGGATCAAGTACGCGTTCTGAAGGGAGACCTGGCTACTGAGCCACGCCCTTGCCTGCTGGATCCCGAAGGAGCTTGTTGTAGCTGTCGACCTCGTTCATTGGCGCGCAGATGCCTTCGACGATGCCCGAGAACAGTCCATACCACCCGAAGAAGGTCGTGTCTTCGCGCTTTACGCGCGTGAAGGTTTTCACGTCAGACACCCAGGGCGTCTTGTAGAACTTCTGATCGTACAACGTCATTCGAAGCTCAATGGTGTCGGGGCCGATGCGCGTGTAGCGCTCCTCAATCCGGGCCTCCGTGCTTTTCGGAAAACCAAAGATATCGATCCATGCCCGGTCGTCGAGGCCAACGGTATTCATGACGAGGGTGTTGCCCTCCCATTGACCCGCTGTGTGGCCGTACCACGCGGGCCCAAGGTTCGCCAGGTTGTCTCCCGCAGGCGCCTTTCGTCCGTCCATCCACAGTTCGCGAAGCGCACGTTCCCACTGGAACAACTGAAGCAGCCGCCCTTGGGTGTGGACGAACTCAACCGGTTCGGGATCCAGCAGCAGGCGCGGAAACCCGTTCGGATTGCACTGATGGACCGGGTCGTTTCCCATGGACGGGACACGGACGGCCCGCACAAACCCCCGATGCTGGCCGTTCAGCGGCTCTCCGAGGAAACGTCCCCGCGTTGGTTTGTTGGCGTCCAGTCTGGCCTCGCCCTCCGGCGTCATCTCCGGCACATTCGCGCTGATGCTCCGATGCCCCTTGGTAATCTGCCAGATTCCGGACAGATCCCGCGGATTGAATTGGACCTGGGCGGATGCAGTGAGCGCTGATCCGACGCCAAGGACGAACGCGAGCGTCACGACTGTCGAGCGCGTGCGCATCCGGCCTCCTCAATCGACAGGGTTGCCCCGTTCGCGAGACATGATTTCCCGGCCATCCTCCAGAATGACCTTCACGATGATGCCGAGCGGGGCGCCGTTGGCCGCGGGATTGAGGACGGCCGTCACCGGCTGACCAATTTTCAGCGTGTTCCTGTTGTACCCCTGCGTGGCCAGCGTGTGTACGTTGCTGTTTTCAAACGTCCAGGTGACAACGTTGCCGCCTTCGTCTTTGACGTCGATGGAAATCAGCACATGCGGATTCTGCCATCTCACCTGCGAGACGGTCCCCTTCAAGGTGAGCTGCTTTTTCATGTCGAACGTGGCTCCCCGGCCGTGATGCGCGGCGAGCGGCGGACCTGCGATCACGGTGGTAGCCAGCACGAGGAAAAATGCGCGCAGTGTGCTCATTGCGTCCCTCCGGAAGTGAGTGCCCAGATTACCGCTCGGGCCGACACCGCCGATTCTATGGGGAAGCATACATCGCGGTAGCCGTCCGTTCACCCACGGATCAGTTATTGAACTGCGACCTGTTTGTCGCCCGAGCGCGTCACTGAGGGTGCCCCACCGGCGCGCTATGTGCTTGACGCAACCTGCCGCGATGGGTCGCGTGTGTTCATGTTGAGGTAGATCCATGCCACTTGGAACGATCGATTGGAACCTGATGTTTGTGCCGACCAGGAGCCTTTTGGAATTCGTGGTCCGCGGCTCGCTGATGTACTTGCTGATCCTGGCAGGGTTTCGGATATTTCGACGAGAAGCGGGCGAACTGTCAGTTTCAGATCTGCTGGTGGTGGTGCTGATCGCCGATGCCGCGCAAAACGGCATGGCCGATGAGTACAAGTCAGTGACGGAAGGCGTAACGGTGGTGGCAACGATCTTCGGCTGGAACTTCTTTCTCGATTGGCTCGCATATCGATCACGTTTCGTGTACCGATTGCTGCACCCTCCAGCATTGCTGCTCGTTCACAACGGCCACATCCAGGGTCGCAATCTCCGCTCAGAGCTGATGACCAGGCAGGACCTGTTGGCGCAACTGCGCGAGCAAGGGGTCGAGGACGTCCGGAGCGTGAAGAAGGCTTACTTGGAGAGCGATGGCAGAGTAAGCGTCATTCGCAACGACCCAAACCAGTCATCGCGGCAACGTGAGAGACGCAGTTCGTAACTTCGGTTCAGCGTTTGCTCAAAAGCGCGTCCTTGTCCCCAAGGGGAGTGGGGAAGTCGGCAGACCATGGTCCGCGCGTCGTCATGGGCCGATACGAAGGCCATGCCGACGATTACCAAGACACAGCCAACGCGGAATAGTGTGGCTCATTCTGCCGAGAACCCTTGGGAAGCGGTGGCAGGGGTTCTCGAGCAGCTCGGTGAAGGTCAACGAGCCGTTCTCGTCGTACAGGTTGGCGCCGCCGATAACCCACACCGGACGAAGCACCGACGCCGCCGGTGCGAAAGCGCGGCTGAATAGCCGGCGGACTCGACCGTCGCGTCACCGCCGCGATATGTCTGCTACGCGCTACCCATACTTGCTGGTCGCGTTTCCTCGTTCGCGCGCAACGAACGGACCCTTATGAAGCGTGGGATACTCTTGAAGCGCGCGACGAGAACCTGCCATGCCCGATTCTTCCGGAATTCAAGTGCTCGTCGAGGCTGCAGAACGTGCGGCGTCCGTTGGTGATTGGCCATCCGCTGAGGAGCGTCTGCGTCGGGTAGCCGCCGTTCAGACAGAACAGCTCGGTCCCGGACACACTGACCTCGCCTACACGTTGAACAATCTGGGCGTCGTCTGCGAGCGCACTGGCAAGGCCGACGAAGCTGAACAGTTCTATGGGCGCGCCTACGCCATCGCGGCCGCGGCACTTCCGGTGGACGACCCGCTCGTCGTGACGAGCGGCCAGAACTTTCGTGAGCTCTCCGCTTCGCGGGGAAAGTCCCTCGATTTGACGCCCTCCGCACCGCCGCCAACTCCACGAATCGAAGCGCCCATCACCGTTGAGCCGCCGTCGAGTGCGACCGCTGACGTCACATCACATTCGTCAGCGACCCGTTTCGCGGTCATCGTCGGCGTGGCGTTTGCGGCCCTCATCGGTTGGTACTTCTGGTCGGGATCCGGTGAGTCGGTCGACTCCGTCGAGTCACAGGAGGTTGCCGAGCCACACGAGGTTGTCGAGACCGAGGCACAGTCGTCACCGACTCCTGCGGTGGCTCCTGCGCCTGCCGCGCAGTTGCCGAACATCACGGAGAGCCGTCCGGCTGTGCCGTCGAAGCCTCCAGTCGCGTCGGCGCCGGTAACGGTCGCCGAGGCGCAACTGTGTAGCGGACTGTCAACGACGGATTGGCGATGTTCACCCGCCTCGCTGCCGACGGCTCCTGGCTCGCTCTATTTCTACACGCGCCTCCAATCGCCCTCGCCCGCCACGGTCAACCATCGTTGGTACTACGAAGAGCGATTGGTACAGACGGTGAGCCTCAACATCAGCGCCAACCAGGGACCTGGCTATCGCACCTACAGCCGCCAGACGATCAGCTCGGAGCGCGCGGGCAATTGGAGAGTCGAGCTTCGAAGCCAGGACGGTAAGGTGCTTCACGAAGAGCGCTTCGTCGTCAGTAATTGACGCGTTCTGACGGGGCGGTCCGATTCGCGTTATCGGGCCTCGGGGTGCTGTATGGCGTGAATCAGGGTGCGATTGAGAGAGATAGCGTAGAATCGGCCGCACGTATCCACTTCTCATAAAGGAGCATCTATGCGCGGTTGCATGCTGTTCGTCGCCGGACTTGCTATGGGTCTCATGGTCCAGACTCTCGCAGCCCAGAACATGACACCGAATCGAGGCCTCATCGGCCTGAATCACGTCGGGGTTGCCGTTCCAAACCTCAACGAGGCAGTCACGTATTACACGAAGACGCTGGGGTTCCCTGAAGCGTTCCGCAGCCTCGACGAGAAGGGGCAGCCTCGGCTCGTGTACGTGCACATCACCGGTAATACATTCGTCGAACTGCAGCCGGGCAACCCTCAGGGGCCCGCGGTGATCAACCACCTCGGCATTCAGGTCCAGAGCATGAAGCCGGTGGTCGAGATGTTCAAGCAGCGCGGCGTCAACGTATCGGACATCCGCGTCAGCCCAACGAAAGCGATCCTGTCGAACATCACGGACCCGAACATGATCCGGATCGAACTCGCCGAGCTGGCACCCGACTCACAGCACTATCAGGCAATCCAGAAGTGGCACTGAGGACTCGCGTTGCGCGAGCGTGCGGCGTCGAGACGTGGTCCTTGGCGGGGGCGTTGGCACGGCGAGCTGACCCAATGCGGGGATCACGTGTATCGCTGAGCGTCAGAAGGACGAACTACTGTTGCTCAATCTTGTAACCCTGCTGTTGCAACAGCGCCAGGAGCCCATCCGGTCCGACCATATGCGCGGCGCCGACGACGACGAAGCAGGGTCTGGGGCGCGATAGGCACATCTGCAACTGCGGGAGCCAGTTGCGATTGCGCTCGGCAATGAGCGACGTGTACGCCGCTGGATAATTCGCGAACGAAGTACGCACGCTCTTCTCGAGCGTGGCCGTATCACCACGCTGCCAGGCGACGATCATCGACTTCAGCTCGTTGCTCTGTGCGTCGAGCTCTGTCAGGGTGCTCCGCAGCATCTGCTCCTGCACTGCGTCGGGCATCGTGTCGAAGCGATCGATCTGGAATTCGGCCGTCTCGAGCCCGATCACCGGCTTCTTCGCGGCCATCGCCTTGTCATAAAAGTACTTGTCGAGTCCGAGGTTTGCGTCGAGCCCGACCTTCTGAAGTTCGAACGCCGTGAGCATCAGCATGATCATCCATGGCTTCATCGGACGGATCATCTCCATCGGCAGTCCGGCCTGCTTGAAGTACTGCGTCACCATCGTGGCGGTTTCCTTTGACACAGCGCTTTCGAAGGTGCGGCCGTCGCCGTAAAGACCCTTGGCGAGCAGCAGCGGCGCGGCGCTCAGCGATGCCGCGTCAGCGAGGTCGAGCTCCTCGACGAGCGTACCCGACGCTTCGAACGCTTTCTCGAATACTGCGGGGAGCGGATACGCATCCGCGCCGAGCGCATGGACCGAGCCGGCGAGGTACAGGACCTTCGCGTCCGACCGCACGGTCCACAGAAAATGCTTGCCGGTTGCCGTCGCTTGCGCGGCCGAGCTCGTGTGAACGAGCGTGGACGTGCAGAGCGCAACGATGAGTAGGCGGGCCGTGCGGATATTCACGTATCAAGTATCGGCCACGAGGACGCGGAGTGTATGGCGACGAAGAGATGTAGTGGCTACCCGTTCAGAAACGAGCTGAATCCGTCGGGCGGCTCCGAATGGTGATATCCGACTCGCTCTTGAATAGCTCGTCGGGCTTTCCCTCCTCATCCCCCCCGGCGGACACGCGGACTCCTCCTCTTTCCGAGAGGACGGCAATACCACCGTGGCGCGCAGCGGAAGGCGCAGCGCTCGTCGTCGTCGGCTCGGCGGATCGCGGCAAGCCCGTGATGACCTCCGCATCGCTCAGGCCGAGCACACGTTGCATGTGTTCGCGGACTGCCACGATGGCAAACGCACCCGACGCCAGCAGGAACAATGTGATGAACGACAGCGCGAGTAATACCGCGTTCATGGAGCTGGGCGGTAGCGCCGGGAAATCCCGCGATGGTCGCCCGCCTTCGAACGCCCACAGATAGATGGCCGCGCAACCGAGGGCGCCGAGAATCATGCCTGCGAGTCCGCCGTTGATCGAGAGAGGTTTCGGTTTCTTCGATTGAACCGGATCGAGATCGCTCCATAACAGCCGCGCCGCGAACATCGCACGCGCCAGCCGATGTCGCTGGCTGAACACGTACGCGAGTGAAAGGAGACAGAAGAACGAGGCATATGCTGGCAACAGATTCTTCTGCGACTCGTAAACGGGAATGAGCCCAAACCGCGTCACCACGATAGGCAATGCGGCGACGAAGAGGCACCACATGCCGGTGTAATGTCTCAGCGGGCTCGTGAATTTTTCGGACTGAGCAACATGCGAAGGGACACGATTGGCAGCCATGGATGTCCTGCCTATTTCTTTGGGGGCGGGCGTCGGGATCTTGTCTCTCGCTGATTGTCGCGTCAAGCCACGAGATTTGTAATTTTCGGCACGAGCCTTCGAAGAGAACGGCGACAGATGCGATGGCTTGGCAAGGACGCTAGCCGCTGTCGTTGACATCGCTCATCTAGCTCAGAGGCTGGACGACGAAGACAGCGATCCCTCGCTCAGCCGATAGCTTCGCGTGGTGAATCGAACCGGCGCGCGAAAAAGCCTGCCCGCCGCGCGTCTTTCCGGCCCTCGATAAGCGGATTCAGAGTCCCGTTCGGGGAGGCGAACGCGCCCTTGGAAGGCAGTGTAGGACCGGTGTGCGTCCGGACGAAGACCTTGGACGGCGCGACTTTTAGTCTACTGAACGAGAGACATTTTGAGCGGCGCCATTCGACGACGCCAGCCGAGTGCTGCAAGTGCTTCTTACGGTGCAGCTTAGGGATAGACGCACGCTGCGTCGGCGCTGGCCGTGTGCTTGCTTTCGTGCGCTGAGCGATTTTCCTTCACGACGCTGAACCCGCAGTTACAACGTCCGCGTTGTCATATGGCGTGCGCGCCGCTTCGAGGGAAAACGTGACGCCATTCTATGAACCTTGCGGGTCGGCTCGGGGAGATGCTGAGCGAACAAATCGAGTATCGCGAGCTGCTCGTCCAGCTCACGATGCGGGATTTGCTGCTTCGCTACAGGCAGACCGTCATCGGGCTTGGGTGGGCTGCGCTCATGCCCGTCATCAACACCGCCGTCTTTTCGGTCATTTTTGTCCGTGTCACGCAGGTTGACACACCAGTCCCCTATCCGCTCTTCGCTTACATCGGATTCCTCGTCTGGAACTTCTTCGCCTCGTCAGTACGCTTCTCGATGGCGTCACTGACAGGCAATGCCAACCTGGTTCAAAAGGTGTACTTCCCCCGGGAAATGTTTCCGTTTTCTGCGGTGCTGGTTGGTCTGGTGGACCTTATGGTCGGATCCGTGGTCCTCGCCGCATTGATGGCGTACTACGGCTACAGCGTGACTCCGGCGCTGCTGTTTCTGCCGATCGTCGTTGTCGTCGGAGTCGCGTTCACGGCAGGCTTCGCGCTGCTTCTGGCGATGAGCAATCTCTTCTATCGCGATGTCAAGTACCTGTTCGAAGTCGTTCTCATGGCCTGGATGTTTGCAACCTCGGTTGCATATCCCGTCGAGAGCGTTGACGGGCTGCTGGGGATCCTCCTGTCCGTCAACCCGATGACTCAAATTATCGAAGCGTTTCGGGCCGTCGTGCTCTATGGTCATCTTCCAGCGGCGGCACCATTCGCGGCGACGGCATGCGTCTCGGTCACGGTGCTGATGGTCAGCTGGCACCTGTTTCACAAGGCCGAGTTTTCGTTCGCGGAGAACATCTAAGTGCCGGAGCCTGCGGTTCGGTTCACTGAGGTCTGGAAGAAGTTCCGTCGTGGCGTTCGTCACGACAGCCTTCGGGATTTGATCCCTTCAGCGATTGGTCGGGCATTCGGGCGGTCGTCGGGGGACACACCGGACAAACGGGAATTCTGGGCCGTTCGTGATGTCTCGTTCGAGGTTCGAGCGGGCGAAGCCCTCGGGATCATCGGACCAAATGGGGCGGGTAAGTCGACCATTCTCAAGCTGCTCACTCGAATATTGAAACCGACGCGCGGCCATTGCCAGATTCGCGGACGCGCCGGCGCCTTGATCGAAATTGCGGGCGGGTTTCACCCGGACCTGACGGGCCGGGAAAACGTGTACCTGCAGGGCGCGATCATGGGGATGAAGCGTGCGGAGATCGACAGGAAATTCGACGAAATCGTCGACTTCGCCGGCGCAGGGGAATTCATCGACACCCAGCTGAAGCGGTACTCGACGGGCATGAACGCACGCCTCGGATTTGCCATTGCCGCGCACCTCGACCCGGACGTCCTCCTGATAGACGAAGTACTCAGCGTTGGCGACGCGGCGTTTCGGGACAAGTGCATGGAACGGATGCGTGAGTTGCGCCGGCGTGAGGTGCCGCTTGTGCTGATTTCGCACAACCTTCCGGTTGTCCAGGACCTCTGCAGCCGCGCGATTGTCGTGGACCGCGGTACCGTGCGCTTCGACGGCGATCCCGCGCGCGCCATCCAGGAGTACCGCCGCGTCCCGTGGACGAACACCGATCCCGAACATCCGCCCCAGAGCGCTGTGTGGATAGCGCGAGTTGAACTCCTCGACGAGGGCGGCCAGTCGTCTGCAACGTTTCGCACGATGGGCAGCATGCGAATACGAGTTCATTACGAGACGCGCAGGCCGGTACGACACGCAGCGATCGCCGTTGATATCCACCGGGGTGACGGCATCTACTGCGCTGGCGTCAGCACGGTAGCAGACCGGTGCAATCTCGAAGTACTTGAAGGTGTCGGCTACGTCGATGTCGTGTTTCCGAACCTCGCGCTGCTGCCGGGTTGCTATCTCGGCTCGGTCAAAATTCTGGATGGGACTGGTAGACCGCCGCATGACCGGCGGGATCGGGCATATCCGTTCACGATCGTCTCGGATCGCCGTGACGCTGGCGTCGTGTACCTGGATCACGGGTGGACGCATCGGCAGTCGACTCCTGCCGCGGCCGAGAAGCCGCGTCCGGTCTCGTTCATGGGAACGACGTAAATGGACGATCTATCAGCCGTGTTCTTTCGTACCACGGCTGGAGTGCCCCGCTCCTGCACGAAAGAAGCGTCCGTGCACGCCCCGCAGCTTCGGCTGAAGAGTCAGCGCCCGATCCTTTGGGATGTGATCGAACAGTCGATCCCCGATCGTTTCGAGGAGATTGCCCGCCGATACCCCGATCGCTGCGCCGTGAAAGCTGGTTTCAAAGCATTCACCTATGACGAGCTGAATCGTGCGGCCAATCGCATAGCCCACGCCATCATCGCGCAGCATGGCGAGCGCAACGAACCCATCGCGCTGCTCTTTGAGAACAGCTTCGAGGGCATTGCCGCTTTCTTCGGCGCGCTCAAGGCCAGGAAGTGTGCGGTGTCGCTGGCCCCGTCTTTTCCTCCCACCAGACTGACGCAGATTCTCGACGACTCGGAGACATGTGCAATCGTCACCTGTACGCGTCATATCGAGTTGGCTCGAATGTTCCAAAGCCAGAGACGCGCCGTCCTGAATATCGACGACGCGACGGATCTCTCCGCGGACAATCCTGGCCTGCCCGTCTCAGCCAACGACCTCGCGGCTCTGATGTACACGTCGGGATCGACTGGAACCCCTAAGGGCGTTATTCGAGCGCATCGGAACTTCCTCCACCTCTGGGCCGTCTATACGAGCACGCGAGAATTCACGGTGAATGACAGGTGTTCTCTCGTGCATTCAATAAGTTTCGGGTCTGCTTATAGCGACGTCTTACCGACGCTTCTCAATGGTGCGGCGTTGTTACTGTTCGACCTCAAGGCCGAGAGCATGCACCGTTTCGCGGCCTGGCTGCAGGACGAGCAAGTCACGGTTTGTCATCTGCCACCCTTGGCATTTCGTTCGCTCGCTTCCTGCCTGAATACTCAAAACCCGCTGTCCCACTTGCGACTACTGTGTCTGTCCGGGGCGCCCGTCTCCCGCCTCGACTTCGATCTCTATAAGCAACATTTCGCGTCGAGCACGGTGTTAGCGATTGTGATGGGGGCAACAGAGGCCTGCACACTGTCGTGCGCCATCGTCGATGATCACTTTACGTTCCCGCACGAAGGCGCCCCGATTGGCCATCCACATGAGGGTAGAACGATCCTTTTGGTGGACGACGAGCACCGTGAAGTCGGTCCTGGCGAGGTGGGAGAGATCGCTGTCAAAGGTCGAAACCTCAGTCTCGGTTACTGGCGCCGGCCAGACCTGACACGTGAAAAGTTCCTGGCCGATCCCCGTGGCGGCGATGAACGCATCTTCTTGACCGGCGATTTGGGGCGACGGTTGCCCGATGGCTCGTTCGTCCATCTCGGCCGCAAGGATTCGCTCGTCAAGATTCGCGGCTACCGCGTCGAGCTCGCGGAGGTCGAGAAGGCGCTGGCAACCCATCGTGATGTGCGCGAAGCTGCCGTCGTCGCGTGGGACCGGGCGCCAGGGGAAAAGTCTATCGCCGCCTATGTGGTCCCACAGCCAGACACGGCCCCGAGCGTTCAGGCCTTGCAGGATTGCCTCAAGAACGCTGTGCCCGACTACATGGTGCCGTCGTCGTTCGTATTTCTGGCCTCGCTGCCGCTGGTGAACGGGAAACTGGACAGGCGGGCGCTTCCACCGCCGAATCATCAGCGTCCGGCTTTAAGCTCGGAGTATGTAGCCGCGCGCAGTGCCTTGGAGTCTCAGCTGGTGACTCTTTGGGAAACCGTGTTAGGCACTGTGCCGATTGGCATCCATGATGACTTCTTCGCTCTAGGAGGGCACTCGCTGCTAGGTGCCAGGATGATCGCGGAGGTGCACGATGCCCTCGGCGCCGATCTGCCGCTTCGAGCCCTGTTTGAAGCGCCCACGATCGCTCAATTCGCCAACACCATCGAAGCCAGAGAGCAGTCGCGAACCTATCGGCGAAGCCATATCGGGGATGCGGTGTATCTGTTCGAGCTCCAGGCGGGAGACGATCGGCCACCGGTGTTCTTTTTTCCGGGTGGAGGAGGAGGCGAGCCGGAGTTCTTTGTGTACGCCCGCCTAGCCCGGAGTGTGGGCACCGAGTACCCGTTCTATGCGTTGCGCGCGCGCGGAGCCGACGGGTTTACTCCGCCACACCGTTCTGTCCCCACGATGGCGGCAGACTACCTCGCCGAAATGAGGATGTTGCAACCTCACGGCCCCTACTTCCTCGTTGGTGAATGTTTTGGAGGGATCGTCGCGCACGAAGTCGCCTGCCAGCTCCAGTCCATGGGTGAACAGGTCGCCGTTCTGGCTCTCATGGATACGCAGCGCCCTACCGGGCGGATCTACTGGAGATATCGAGCAACGCGCACTTTTGGTCCCCTGGGAGGCGCTTTGTTCGATGGCACATTCCCCCGGCATTGGAAAGCGCTGTGCAACCTTCCCTGGGCGAAGTGGATGCCTTACCTGGGCAAACATGCGGCAGGAGCGGCGCGGTCTCTCCCATCTTTGTGGGCACGACCGGAGTCGGTGCGAAGCCGGGCGGAGACCGTCGTCGAGTCGGATACCACCCAAGGAAACCGTCAGCGCGTCATCCATGCCCGTCACCGCTATCGCCTGACCCTGCGCCAGCATCGACCGCATCCGTACGCCGGACCTATCGAACTGCTCGTGAACGAGCAATACCACCAGCGCGATGATCCCTCACTCGGGTGGGGCACACTGGGAAGCGGAGTCGTGCATATTCACAAAGTACCCGGCGACCATGACTCTTACCTGCGAGAACTCGTCCAGGCGACGGCGGAGGAATTACGGGCATGCCTGGAGGACGCTTTCCGCCGGACTCCACAGGCCCACTCGCGCTCCGGTCGTCTTGCGACGGCAGGAGCCACTGTCGAGATCCTGTCGTGATACGACAAGCCCTCGCGCGGGATCTGTCCGCAAAGACTCTCGCTCTCCAGCATGGTGAAGTCCATGTATGGCTCGCGGATCTGAACCACTCGAGGTTCGCCGAACGGGACATCGATTGCATCCTCTCTCAGGAGGAGCGAGAGCGGGCCGCGCGATTTTACCTTCAGAGTGACCGCCACCATTTCACTGCCGGTCGAGCGATGCTGAGGTTGATCCTTGGACGGTACCTCGAGATAGCCCCGCGTTACGTGCAATTCAGCCGTGGTCCTCACGGCAAGCCGGAACTGGCCACCGAGCGCGGATCGAATGCCTTGTGTTTCAACCTGGCTCATTCGCATGGCGTCGCGCTGTGCGCCATCGCTCGTGGACGCGATATCGGTGTTGACGTGGAACGCGTCAACGCGGATGTCAACGTCGATCTCATCGCAGAGCGATTCTTTTCCCAGCGGGAGATCGCCGCTCTTCGGCTGCTGCCTCGAGAAAAACAACTGACGGCATTCTTCACCGGATGGGTTCGGAAGGAAGCGTACGTCAAGGCCAGGGGTGACGGCCTCGCAATGGATCTCGATAGTTTCAGCGTGTCGCTCTCGCCAGGCGAGCCAGCAGCGCTGCTCGATGTTCAGGGTCACCCGGATGAAGCCCGTGCATGGTCGTTGAGGGAGTTGGACTTCGACGCTTCGTTCGCAGCCGCGCTCGCCCTAAGAGCGCCTGAATGCCGGGTGAGGTGCTGGGAATTCACGGGCCACCAGTGGATGTTTGTCGATTGAGGAGGTTGGATTTGATTGGCGATCATCTGAGTTCGTCGTCAATCGGCAACCGTCGACGATCGACCAATTTGCGATCGGCGATGGTTCCGGCTGTTCTTGCATTCGCGCTCATTGCAGCCGGTTGTGGTTCGACGCCTGTGTCCAGTTCCGCCGTAACGGCCGCGGATCTGGCGTTGTACGAGGGCCCCGATCGCCTGCAGCGGCTCGTCGAGGGCGCGAGACGCGAAGCCGAGCTCAGTATCTACACGTCTGCTCAGGCCAACGACCTCGGTCCCGTTGTCCAAGCCTATGAGAAGAAGTACGGCGTCAAGGCCAGCATCTGGCGCGCCGGTTCCGAAGCCGTCGTCAATCGCACGATCCAGGAGGCGCGAGCTGGCCGCCACACAATCGATATCGTCGATACCAACGGACCCGAGCTGGAGATGCTCTCGCGCGAGCAGCATCTGCAGCGCGTGAAGAGTCCCTACCATGCGGATCTGATTGCGCCCGCCATCCCTCCTCACGGCGAGTGGGTGGGTACTCGGGTGAACGTCTTCGTCCAGGCCTACAACACAAAGCTCATTAAGAAAGAAGAGTTGCCAAAGACATGGGAAGATCTGGCCGACGAGAAGTGGAAGGGGAAGCTCGGCATCGAGCAGGAAGACTTCGACTGGCTCGCCGGCATCTATGGCGACATCGGCGAGGAACGGGCGAAAAACGCATTTAAGCGGATCATTGCATCCAACGGTGTCTCCGTTCGGAAGGGTCACACGCTGCTGACCCAGCTGGTTGCATCGGGCGAGGTGCCTCTCGCGCTGACGGTGTACAACTACAAGGCCGAGCAAATGCGCAAGCAAGGCGCACCAATCGATTGGTTCACGATCGGCAAAGCCATCGCGCGTCCGAACGGCCTTGGTGTAATGCGCCGCGCCCCGCACCCTCATGCCGCGGTGCTCTTCTATGACTTCGCGCTGAGCGAAGAAGGCCAGAAAATCTTGGCGAGCGAGTTCGTTCCTACGAGCAAGAAGATCAATACGGTCCTCAACACAATCGCGATAGCCTTCGTCGACCCCCGCGTCACGCTCGACGAGTACGAAGAATGGAAGAACCTGTACATGGACCTCTTCGGCGAAGCGCGCTGAACGACGAATCGCGAAGAAGCCGCGTCCGCGAGGCGGAGTAGTGGTGTCTGCTCTTTCCGGCGCGCGCGTCCTCGTCACCGGCGCGTCTGGCTGCATCGGTGGGCGGCTTGTCGAACGTCTTGTCCTCGAGTGTGGCGCCAAGGTTCGAGCGTTCGTTCGGCGGGCCATGACCGCCCCAATCGGGCGTCTTCCGATCGAAGTGAGGGTCGGTGATGTTCTGGATCCATACGCGGTTACCAACAGCGTCGAGGGCTGTACGGTAGTGTTCAACTGCGTTAGGAGCAGCGGGCCTGACCCAGTCCTTCGACGTGCAGTCGATGTGGACGGAGCCGGTCATGTCATGGACGCCGCACGACGTGCGGGAGCGCGGGTCGTCCACGTGAGCTCGGTGAGGGTCTATGACCGCCAGATCGATGGCCTGTTCGACGAAAGCACACCGGCTGTGCCGAGAGGATGGGATCCATCCTCCGATGACAAACTGGAAGCCGAGCAGGTTGCGCTTGCGCGCGGTGCACAGTACGGTGTGCCTGTCGTCGTTATCCAGCCCGGAATCGTGTACGGACCGAACACACATTATGCGTTGGAAATGCTGAGCGATCTGCGCACCGGTCGCGTGATACTAGTCAACGGAGGCGTCGGTATTTGCAACGTGGTCTATGTGGACGATGCAGTGACAGCACTGCTCCTCGCGGCCACAAACGACCGCGCACACGGCGAGCGTTTCCTCATCTCAGGGCCCGAGCATCCAACGTGGGCGCAATTTGTCGGCGCGTTCGAGGCGATGCTTGGCGTGCATCGGACGGTGTCACTTTCTGAGTGTGACGCGCTGCGCTTGTGCCAACGGTCGTCCGGTTCCAGATCGCTTGTCTCCAAGGCGCTGCGGGGGATCCAGTCCGATCCGCGACTCCGTAAAGCAGTGGCGGCGCGGTGGATCGCCACACGGGTACTCCCCAGTTCATTTGTGGACGCGCTACGCGCGGCATTGAGCGCACGGGATCACTCCGAGACAGCGCAGGATCACTCCGAGACAGATGATCAACTGCCCATCAAGGCCGTCTCGCCGTGGGTCGTGAAAAACAGGGCGCGAGAAGCCCGCGTCTCGATCGAGAAGGCACACCGAATCCTCGGATATACGCCGGTTTTCACCCTCAGTCACGGCATGGACCTGACGGCGGAATGGGCGCGATCGGTCGGGCTGATTCCGGAGGGCCCGCCCGGCCCCGTTGGTACAACCCCGACCCACGACAGATCGTCGTCGACGCAGAACGGCACTCCTTGGCGATGAGACGTAGATGATCCTCGCCGAACGGCAGTTGGCTAACTCTCTATCATGCCCGGCATCGCGGCATCGCGCGATCAGCGAGACGCCGCACCATCAGTCAATCGACGCGCAGCGGCAGCCAGATTTCAGCGCGCGAAATGGATCCTTCGAAATGACGGGGCAGTTTGGAGCGTACCAAATGCTTCGCCGTCGGTGATCCGGTCTCCGCTTCGGCGTCCCTCTTCGGCTACGGCTGGAAATTGATCGCCACGGTGATAATCACTGGGACCGCCACCCCCCTGACTCGAGTCGGCGCGTACTCCCACTGCCTCACGGCGTCGAGCGCTGCCTGATCGAGCAGCGGCACGGACTTGACGACTCTCGCATCGGCGACCTTGCCGTCCGGGCCGATGGTGGCCTCGACAATCACCGTGCCGCCGACGCGGGCCGTCTTCGCCACTGCGGGATACACGGGCAGTACGTTCTTTGTCTTCGTCGGATTGCGGATGGCGCCGCCCACGCGCACGGCCCTCGTCGCCGGCTTCGCACGCGCTCCCGTGTCGGCCTTCACTTTGGCGGCAGCGGCGGCAGCGGCCGCAGCTTCGGCGCGCGCCTTCCCGGCGGCCGCATCGGTAATCGCCTTCTCGCTCGCCAGCCGGGCGGACGTCGCCAGCTCGCGCGCGCGATCGTAAGACTTGATCCACCTGGCGTCCTGGGCCGCCAACTCGGCATCAAGGTCGGCGTTTGCGTCTTGCGCCGCCTTCAGCGACTCGGGCGCATATTGCGCTGCACTCGCAGACGCCCTGTCGAGTGCCGCTTTCGCGGCATCAATCTCAGTCGTCGGTCGAGTGCCGCACGCCGCGAATGTCAGCACCAGGAGGATGACCGAGAGCCTGCGCATGGCGAGCATCATGTGCCTCCCTTGGAGATGTCCAGTTCCGGCTATTCCGATACGGGTCGACCTCGCGGATTTGCCCCAGATCCTAGTCGAGAAAGGTAATGAATTGGCGCGGACAGTTCCTGCCGAATGTGTTCTAGGTTCGTAACGTCTGGGTTGTCACAAAAGCGGTACGAGCGCGGGGCTGAACGGTCTGTCGCCCTTGTCAGGTGGCTGCTCAGGGCGAGAAATTTGGTCAGTGGAGAAAAAGGCCTATGAACGGAAGGCAGCGTCACGAAACGTTTGAAAACTCAGGCCGGTATCGTGCCAACCCAGACACCCCGCGCATCTTTTCGGGGTCCGTTACCAACACCATGAACACATTGTCCGGCACGTCCCACTCGCAGACGATCCCATAGGTGCTCGCTGGCCTGAAGCCGAAGCGTGGATAGTAGGCTGCGTGGCCGACTACCAGGATGAACGGGCAACCGGCCATTTCGAGTTTCCGGTTACCCGCGTCGATGAGCCTGCTTCCGATACCCTGGCGTTGATGTGCCGGCAGCACCGCCATGGGGCCCAGCGCAGCGCCCACGGTGCTGCCGATAGACGATGGGCTATACATGATATGGCCCACCACACGACCTCGCAGGATGGCAACAAGGGAGAGCAGGACCGCGCCGTTCGACCTCAGAGCATCGACGATGTTCGCTTCCAGATTCTGACCGAACGCGCTCGCGTTCACGTCACGAATGGCCGCCACGTCGGCTGGATGCTCTTCGCGAATTTCGATCATGTGTCCACCCGCCACGTTCGAGCAGGCCGAACAGCATATCGCGCTGATCCCGAGAAGGTCGCGGCCTGAACGCCAAAGTGATACCCTTCGATCGCCTGACGAGATCGCTACTCATTGAATGCGGCGCGAGCCGCCGAGATCCCCGTGGACGAGCCCGCCACCCCGCAACGTTCTGATCCCGGCTTCCCATCACTAGAGGCGGAAAGTCCCTACCCGCAGCTGTTCAACGTCAGCCCTTTTCCCGCGGTCGTGACTCGAGTGCACGACCACACTGTTCTTGCGATCAACGCGCGCACGTCGGAAGTCGTCGGCATTCCGCAGCGCGACGCCGTGGGATTGTCCATCAGCGATTTCTACGTTGACCCGTCGGAGCGTGTCCAGCTCGTGGAACGGCTTGCCCGCTACGGCCGAGCGGACAATCTTCGGGTGCGGGTCAAGCGTGCGAACGGCGAGCCGTTCTGGGTGCTCGGCTCTTCCCGGCTCGTCACCTGGCAGGGGGAGCCCGCGGTTCTCACCGTGTTCCACGACATCACCGAGCAGCTCGCCGCCGAAACGTCGCTCAAGGCCGGGGAGCGGCGGCTCGTGGCTCAAAGCGACGCGCTGACGAGCCTCACCGCGCGATACACCAACCCCAGCGAGCCGTTCGGCGACCGATTAAGGAGCATCCTTGAAATATCTGCACACGCCCTGAACGTCGAGCGGTTGAGCATGTGGCGGTTCGACGACGAGCGCTCGATCATCCGCTGTGCAGGTATGTATCGCCGCGCCGGCGGCCAGTACGAATCAGGATCGGTTCTGCACAGCCAGGACGCGCCTCATTACTTCGAGGCTCTCGAGCGCGATCGTGTCGTTGCGGCCAGCGACGCCAGGACCGATCCGCGTACCTGCGAGTTCCGCGATGCGTACCTGATCCCGAATGAAATTGGCGCGATGCTCGACGTGCCTCTGCGCCACGACAACACCACCGTCGGCGTGCTGTGTGCGGAGCACGTCGGAGATTCGAGAGTCTGGACCGTCGATGAGCAGAACTTCGCGATCTCGGTCGCCAACCTCATCGTGGTGGCCGTCGTAGAGGAGGAGCGGAGGAGCGCGGTCGCCCGGCTGGCAGAAAGCGAGACCCGGGCACGGCTGGTCGTCGACACTGCGCACGATGCGTTTATCGGAATCGATTCAATGGGCAGGATTGCCGCGTGGAACGCTCAGGCGGAAGCGACGTTTGGATGGACGCGAGACGAGGTTCTCGGCAGGATTCTGGCCGAGACGATCGTCCCTCCTGCATTTCGTGAGGCGCACATCAGCGGGATGCGGCGCTTTCACGAGACCGGAGAGGCTCCAGTCGTCAATCAGCGGCTTGAATTGACGGCCCTGCATCGATCGGGGCGGGAGTTCCCGATTGAGCTCACCATCAGTTCACCGATGCGCGTCGAAAGCGGCTTCTTTTTCGGAGCCTTTCTCAGAGACATTTCCGATCGGCGCCAGCGTGACGCCGAGCTCCGTCGCGCAAAGGAGTCGGCGGAGGCCGCGACACGGGCCAAGAGCGAGTTTCTGGCAAACATGAGTCATGAGTTGAGAACGCCGTTGAACGGTGTGCTCGGATACACACAGCTGCTCCAGCGGGATAGGGCGCTGAACGCCGCGCAGCACGAGGCACTGGAGGCGATCTCCAAATGCGGGTCGCAACTGCTGGATTTGATCAATGACGTCCTCGATCTGTCGAAGATCGAAGCAGGACGGCTCGATATCGAGGAAGGGCCGACCGATCTCACGAAGCTCATCACCGACCTCAAGTACGTCGTCGCCGAAGCCGCGAACCGAAAAGGACTGGGGTTAACCATGTCGATCGGTTCGAACGTACCACGCCTGGTTGTCCTGGACGGACGACACCTGCGCCAGGTCCTCCTCAATCTCCTCGGCAATGCGATCAAGTTCACCGAGGCAGGTGAGGTACAGCTTGTTATCAGCCGTGCCGATGAAGGACGTCTGGGCTTCTTGTGCTTCGAGGTCAGCGACACGGGCGCTGGCATCGAACCGGAGGCTCTCACGCAAATCTTCGCCGCCTTCGCGCAGACAAAGACCGGTGCGGCTGCTGGCGGCACGGGGCTGGGCCTCACCATCTGCAATCATCTGGTCACAAAAATGGGTGGCGAGCTGAAGGTCGAAAGTGTCATTGGTGCGGGAAGCCGATTCTGGTTCACGCTGCCGCTCGTACAAGGCCGCCAGACAGCACGTTCGGGAGAAGAGGAGTTCGCGAGCGATGTGCCGCCGCTCGACGCCAGACTGGCTCCTGGCTCGCGGCTCACTGCCTTGGTTGTCGACGACAGCACGGCAAACCGCCGCATCCTCGCGAGTCTGCTCGAGAGCGCTGGTGTCCGCGTCATCACGGCATCTGGCGGCCTCGAGGCCATTGATCTCGCGCGGTTGCATCGACCCGAAGTCGTCTTCATGGATCTCAAGATGAACGATCTTGATGGTCTCGAGGCGACTCGCCGGCTCGCACAGGATCCAGCGACGGCGGCGATTCCCGTTATTGCTGTGACCGCGAGTGCGTTTGGCGATATCCGGCAATCGGCTCGCGACGCCGGATGTATCGACTATCTGCCAAAGCCGATTCGTGCCCAGTCGCTGTTCGCCATGCTGCAGACGCACATCGGCGTGCGGTTTGTCAGCGGGAGCGACGATGCGGTCCAGCGCGATGTCCGTCTCACGGACGTTGACCGTCGCGTTGAGATAGGCACCCGGCTTCGCAACGCTGTTGCGGTGGGCGACGTGAGCGACATTCAGGAGCTCGCGCGGCATCTCATGAAAGGGGACACCGCAGAAATCGCCGTCGGCGAGCGAATCAGCCGGCTTGCGATAGAGTTCGATTTCGACGGCCTTAGCGAATTGGCCGATTCATTGGCGACGTAATCGTCTGTCCCGAGTTGCATTCAACACCGCGTCTGGAACAGGTCAGAGACGGTGAAGCCAGAGAAAACGCACGGACCTCAGATCCTGCTGGTGGATGACAACTCCACGAACCTTCAAGTCCTGTATCAGACGCTCGAGGGTCACGGCTACCGCCTGCTCGCGGCCAGGAGCGGCAAAGACGCGCTCTCCATCGCGCAGCGTGTCATCCCGGATCTGATCCTGCTGGATGTCATGATGCCGGAGATGGACGGCTTCGAGACGTGTGCGCGCCTGAAGGCAGATTCCGTCACCCGCGACTGCGCGGTCATTTTTCTCTCGGCGTTGACGGAGCCAAGCGAGAAGGTGCGGGGTCTCGAGCTCGGCGCGGTCGATTTCGTCAACAAGCCGTTCCAGGCGGAGGAAGTGCTCGCACGGGTCAGAACGCACCTGACGATCCGCGATCTTCAGAAGCACCTTCGCAGCCGCAACGACGAGCTCGAGCACGAACTGACCGTGGCTCAGGAGCTTCTTCGCGAGGCGAGAGACCGCACCGACGGAGCTCTTCTCGGTGACAGCGCAGTGGCCGCACGCCTTCGCGATGACGTCCAGCACGCGGCGCAGTCCGATGACGTATTGCTCATCAGCGGCCCGCCAGGCAGCGACCATGAAGCGATCGCTCGCGCCGTGCATCATCAGTCAAGACGTGCGTCCCGGGCCATCATCTGTGTCAATTGTCTGTCGGCGGCGTCTGGCGCCTCACGGGGATCGGGCGATACCGGTGGCCGCGTGGACATCCACGACAAGTTGCGTCTGGCTGTTGGTGGCACTCTGTACCTCGAAGGAATCCAGCATCTGCCCCGCGACTCGCAGCGATTACTGGCCGAAAGCCTCCGCACTATGGAAGAGGCGCGCCAGTCTGTGGGCAATGCGGATCCCGACGTCCGTGTGATTGTGTCCACCACGCGGGATGTCGACGAAGAGCTTGCGGCTGGCCGCTTGATTCCAGAATTACGCCGCGCGCTTCCCGAGACATTGGATCTCGCGCCTTTGCGTACGAGAGTCGATGATCTATCCGTGCTCGCCCCTTACATCCTGCGCCGGCAGGCCGAACAGGCCGGCCGGACCGTTCCGATACTTTCGGATCAGTCGCTCGAGCGGTTGAAGCGCTACAGGTGGCCAGGCAATATCCGGGAGCTTCGAAACGTGCTGGGCGCTGCGCTTGCGGGCAGTCAAGACCCCATTCTGGAGATTGGCGATCACCTGCTGAACAACGGCGTCCGGGTCGGAAGCTACAGCTTGATCGAACAGCTCGGATCCGGAGGCATGGGTGAGGTGTGGCTTGCCCGCCATCAGCTGCTCGCCAGGCCGGCGGCCGTCAAGATCGTTCGGGAGGCAGCCACCGGAGCGGGAGAGGATGCGCATGCCCTGCGACTACGTTTCACTCGGGAGGCGCAGGCGACCGCGGAACTCCAGTCGCCGCACACCGTGCAGCTTTTCGACTTCGGCGTCACTGATACGGGAAGCTTCTACTACGTAATGGAACGGCTCCGCGGAATGGACCTGCAGCGAATGGTCGAACGTTACGGTCCGCTGCCACCGGAGCGGGCAGTCTTTCTGCTGAAGCAGGCGTGTTTGTCGCTGTCTGAGGCGCATGCGCTTGGACTGGTGCATCGCGACATCAAGCCGGCGAACCTCTTCATCTGCCGGCTGGGACCGCAGTACGACTTTCTGAAGGTGCTGGATTTCGGCGTGGTGTCACGACAAGCGCGGGAATCGACGGCGTCAATCACCGTGACCGGCATGGTTTTGGGCACCCCGGCGTTTCTTGCCCCTGAACTGGTGTCGGGCGATGGGCCATTCGACGGGCGAGCCGATATCTACGCTCTCGGCTGCGTCGCCTTCTGGTTGCTCACGGGGCGGCCGCCATTCGAGGCGGGCGACGCGATGTCGATGTTGATGCATCACTCCAACACGACACCGCTTCCGCCATCGACGATGTCCGAGGAATCCATTCCTGCCGACGTGGACGCGCTCGTTCTCGAGTGCCTGTCGAAGGCGCCCTCCCTGCGGCCTGCCAATGCCGACGTCCTTTGGGAACGGTTGAGCAAGCTGTCGGTTGCCGACAGGTGGGAGCCGCGGCACGCACGTGTGTGGTGGGAGCTGCACGATCCCGAACTAACGCGTCCTGGTCTGTGAGTCCTCGCATCCGCGCGAACTTGCCTGTCTGCTCACGCGCCGGCAGCTTGCGATCCTGCGCGAGTTCTCCCACTGAGGCTGCCGCGCACTCGCCGAGTAGAAATTACCGTACCGACATATCCCATTCCTGAGGCGGCCGGACTTCGACGTGAAGAAGCCCCTCGTGTTCGCAGGCATAGCAGACCGGTCTGGAGCGGCAGTTCATCGCGGCACATCGGTTGCACCCATGTGGTGCCTTGGGAGGCCGTCGAAATGACCAGAGCGTTCTGGTGAATGAGGACATTATGGGTATAGAAGATCGCGGTTTTGCGTCGATGGACCGTACTAAGCAGCGTGAAATTGCCCGCAAGGGCGGGAGAGCGGCGCACCTGAGAGGAACCGCTCACGAATGGAGCAGTGAGGAAGCGCGTGAGGCCGGCAGAAAGGGCGGCAGGGCGAGCCGCCGAAAGCATCAACAAGAGTTTGCCCGTGAATCGGTGCCGGAGGAACAACGCGCCGAGACGATGAATGCAAACACTCTGCAGCATCAGGATTGGCGATTTGATTTCTGATTGACGTCGCGACCGCATAACTCCCCCGGTTAGGCGGCCTCCCAAACAACGATCGACGTTCTCGACGAACATTTCCACGTATGCCACGCCTGATTGCGCATGCCACGGGTGCTGCACTCGGCCTGCTGATCCTGAGTGGACACACCCTCGCTTGCAGCTCCCAAGAGGCGACGACACGGCTTACGTTCTCTGGCAGCGCACTCGGACCCGAAGCCGACGTCGTCCAACGTCAGCTCGCACGCTTTGCTGAGCGGCATCCTGAGGTGCGGGTAGAACTGCAGGTCACACCCGACTCGGCGGATCAACGCCATCAGCTATTCGTACAGTGGCTGAACGCCCACGCGGCGACCCCCGACGTCCTGCAGCTCGACGTCATCTGGATTGCGGAATTTGCAGCGGCTGGATGGATTCTGCCGCTCGACGGTTTCGAATCTGGCATTGACGACTTCCTGCCCGCGTCGGTTGCGACTGCCCGCTGGCGCGGGGCGCTTTATGCCATCCCGTGGTTCGTCGACGTCGGTATGCTCTACTGGCGGACCGATCTTCTCGACCGAGCGCCCCGATCACTCATCGAGCTGCGGCAGGACGCGCTTCGCGTGCGTGAAGCCAAGTCCGCACGACTTGGGTTGGTCTGGCAGGGCGCACGGTACGAAGGGCTCATCACCGTATTCCTGGAGCACCTGGCCGCGTTCGGGGGCGGCATCCTCGACGACCGCGGACGCGTGATCGTCGACGATCCGGCGGCAATCCGCGCGCTCACTTTCATGGCGAATGCCGTCAACGTCGATCGCGTTGTGCCCTCGTCTGCGCTTACGTGGCAAGAGGAGCAGGTGCGCTTCGCGTTCCAGAACGGTGAGGCCGCCTTCATGCGCAACTGGCCGTACGCGTGGGCGCTCCTGCAGGACGAATCACGATCACGCGTCGCACGACGCTTTGCCGTCGCGCCGTTTCCGGCGGGGGAAGGTGGCCAGCCCGCCGCTGCGCTGGGCGGGGCGCAACTGGCTATCAATACCCGAAGCGCCCATCCCATGCTCGCCGCAGAGCTCGTGGCGTTCCTGACCGCGCCCGATCAGATGATCGAACGTGCCAGATTGACCGCACAGCTACCGCCCCGGCGTTCGCTCTACGACAACGCGGAGCTGGTCGCGGCGCTGCCGATGCCGCTCGAGCAGGTTCGGCCGATTCTCGAGGCGGCGGTCCCGAGGCCGGCGACGCCCGTCTATAGTGAACTGTCCGAGGTTCTGCAGGTGTGGATCCATCGCGCCCTGACAGGGCAAGAGCCGCCAGCGGTGGCACTCCAGCAAGCGGCGCGCGAGATGCGCGCGGTGCTGGTCCGCGCCGGCCTGTCCACGGAAGGTCCGACGCGATGAATCATGGGACGGCATCAATCGAACGTGCCGAGACACGATTGGCGTGGCTTCTGGTTGCGCCAGCGCTCGCGGTCATCGTGCTCGTCTCGCTCGTGCCAATCGCGGTGACCGGGTGGGACGCGCTGCACGTCCACGATCTCCGTCTGCCGTGGTTGGGCCGGCCGTTCATCGGCGCCGGGAACTTCGTGGAGGCGGTCAACGATCCGCGTTTTCGTGCTGCCCTGTTGCATACCGTTGCGTTCGCTCTGATCAGCGTGCCGTTGGAGCTTGTGCTTGGTCTTGGGCTCGCGGTGATGTTGCATTCCGCCACGCGCGGGCGGGCTTTTGTACGCGTTTCTGCATTGCTGCCCTGGGCGATTCCCACCGTCGTTGCAGCGCTGCTATGGCGGTTCATGTTCGATGCCCAGACTGGGATCCTGGCGGCATCGTTCCGAACGCTCGGAGTGGTCGGTCCTGCGTTCGACTGGTTTGTGCACCCGCTCGCGGCTTGGTTGCCGATCATTGCAGCCGACGTGTGGAAGACCACGCCCTTCGTGGCAATTCTGCTTTTAGCAGGTCTGCAGACGATCGACCCGGTGCTGGGCGAAGCGGCGCAAATTGACGGCGCGGGCCCGGTGCGGCGGTTCTTCACAATCACGGTGCCTCTGCTTGCGCCTGCGCTGGTCGTAGCCGCGGCATTTCGAATGCTCGATGCGTTACGGTTGTTCGATCTGGCGTACGTAGTGACCGGTGGCGGCCCGGGCTCGGCAACAGAGCCGGTGTCCCTTTATGCGTTTATCACGCTGATGCAGCGCCTTCGCTTCGGTTACGGATCGGCGCTATCGATCACCGTGTTCCTGCTGACGTTCGCCTTCGCTCTCGTATGGGTGCGTTTACTCGGACGCTCGCTCACCGGAGCGCGGTCGTGAGCAGCCGTCCGGTATCACTGGTTCTCCCGATGGCCGGTGCCCTCCTCCTCGCCGCGCTGCTCTTCCCGATTTGTTGGATGCTGGCCGCGTCGCTGATGCCGGAGTCGCGGCTGTTCGAGTCGCGCCCGCTCCTGCCGACCGCAGTGACTTTCGAGCACTATCGTGCGCTCTTTGACGAGCGGGATTTCCTCGTTCCCATCCGCAATTCCCTGCTTGTCTCCGGGCTTACGACGCTCGTGGCCGTGCCGGTGGCGGCGCTGTGTGCGTACGCGCTGGCACGCCTGCGGATGCGTGGAAAGGGTCTGGTACTCGCATGTGTCCTCGCTATTTCCATGTTTCCGCAGATCTCGATCGTGCCGCCGCTTTACCTGATCCTTCGCGAGCTTCGGCTCCTCAATACCTACCCTGGACTCGTACTTCCCTACCTGACGTTTTCGATGCCGCTCGGTGTCTGGCTGCTGACGGGATTCTTCCGCCAGCTTCCGAAGGATCTCGAAGAGGCGGCGATGCTGGACGGCGCGACGCGGATGCGAGCACTGCGCGACGTGGTGCTGCCGCTCGCTGCGCCCGGCATCGCGAGCACGGCCATCCTGACGTTTCTCTACTGCTGGAACGAGTTCCTCTTTGCGCTCTCGTTCACGCTTGGCCCCGATCGTTACACCGTTCCCGTCGCCATTACGCTGTTCCGCGGCCGCTACCAAGTGCCATGGGGCCAGGTACTCGCGGCAACGGTGGTGGCCACGATTCCTGTCGCGTTGCTCGTGCTGGCGTGTCAACGCCGAATTGTGGCCGGCCTGACTGTTGGTGCCACGAAAGGGTGAGCTCGTGGCGGCGATCACGCTCACTGGACTCGCCAAGACGTTTCCGAATGGCCACGTTGCGATCCGCCATCTCGACCTTCGCATCGACGATGGAGAATTCCTGGTACTCGTCGGGCCCTCGGGATGTGGCAAGAGCACGTTGCTTCGATTGATTGCCGGCCTCGAGACGCCCACAGCCGGCCGCATTGTGATCGGCGACGTCGACGTGACCGCGCATTCACCGCAGCGTCGAGACCTTGCCATGGTCTTTCAGAGCTATGCCCTCTACCCGCACATGACTGTACGGGACAACCTCGGGTACGGATTGAAGGCGCGCGGGAGCGATCGCGCTGTCGCAGCGCAGCTGGTCGCCGACGTTGCCGCGGCGCTGGACATACAGACGCTGCTCGATCGTCGTCCTGCGCAACTCTCAGGCGGCGAGCGCCAGCGC
>Ga0075430_100000071_pt1 | contig 55634 bp, 54 predicted proteins | sample RhiMetdeltSRZDD4_FD_75294 | JGI IMG/M metagenome (GOLD analysis project Ga0075430, IMG submission 75294) | Populus rhizosphere microbial communities from Tennessee, USA - Rhizosphere MetaG P. deltoides SRZDD4 | ecosystem: Host-associated > Plants > Roots > Rhizosphere > Soil | place: USA... | reverse complement strand
TTCGCGCCGCGCCCAGGGCCGATGTCGTGATTGATCTTGTCCACCAGCTTCATGAGCAAGTTGTTGGATCCCTCGATCTCGGCCTGAGTGAGCCCCAAGATCGGCACGATGGGGTGGCCGAGCGCCTCGCCGATTTTGAGAGATTCAGACCCGAGCTGCATCATGAACTCCTGCATGCCCGCGGGCTGCACATCGGTCGATTCGCCGCCTGTCATCGCCATGGTGCCGAGCGTCATCGAGTTCAGGACGAGCTTCATGTATTTTGCCGCAAGGATGTGGTGCGAAATCTCCACCTTCCCCGCATGGCGCAGAATCGCGGCAACCTCCTCGACCCGTCCATCCGTCGAGGGATGGAAGCTTCCGAGCGCAAACCAGGTTCTGTCGGGAGCCGTGTTCCGCTTGATCTGGCCGGGCACAAAACAATGCGACGACAGCTCCGGCACGCAGCCGAGCGTCCGGGACGGGCCGACCACGTCGGCAATGATGCCCGCAGTCATCCCGTTCTGGAGACCGATCAGGAAACCCTCTGGCTTCAGATAGGGCTTGATCAATTCGGCATGCCAGCGCGTGTCGTAGGCCTTGGTGACCAGGAACACGACATCGAAGACCTGATGCATCGAGGCGAGCTCGCACAAGTGATGAGCCCGCACCTTGGCGTGGATTTCTCCCTGCCGGAGAGTCACATGAAGGCCATTGGCACGCATGGCCTCGACGTGAGCAGGCCATTGATCGATCAACACGACGTCGAGCCCGGCATTCGTGAGGTCGGCGGCGACGCAACTCCCGTTCGCTCCAGTACCGAGAACGGCGACTTTCTTGTTCATGATGTTCAACGTGAGGATCCTCGCCGTGACGGCATATCGTTATCGAGACAGATGATTGAGTGCGCCAGAAGCGGGGTGTCGATCTCTCACTCCGGCTTCAGTTTGTACTGCTTGATGAGCTGGGCCATGTTTTCAACGTCCTCACGCAGGAATGTTGCGAACTGCTGAGGTGTTTCATTTATCGTCACGTAGCCGTGCTCCTCCAGCCGCTTTTTCGTGTCGGGTGCGTTGATGGCCTGCGTCATCGCGGAATGGAGCTTGTCGCGAACGGCCGCCGGAGTGCCTGCAGGAACAGACAGACCGTGCCATGTCGTCACCTCGTAGCCTGGAAGCAGTTCAGCCACTGTCGGCATATCCGGCAGGAATGGAATACGCTGGGCCGATGTCACGGCGAGGCCCACGAGCTTTCCTTCATCGAGGAATGGCTTGGCGGTGGTGTAGGGCGAACCGTATATGTCCGTAATGCCCCCGAGGATCGAGGCAAGAGCGGGGCCGCCGCCGTTGTAGGGCACATGAACCAGGTCGATTTGAGCTTGCGCCTTCAGCACCTCGGTGACGATGAACGTCGCAGCCCCTATGCCGCCAGACGCGTAGTTCAATTTTCCAGGCTCTGCCTTGGCCTTGTCGATCAGCCCTTTCAGCGTTTTAACGCCGACTTTGGGGTGCGCCAGGAAAACATAGAAGGCCGACGCGAAGCGTCCGACGGGAACGAAGTCCCTCTGCACATCATAGCTGAGATTCTTGTAGAGCGTCTGGCTGAAGGACAGGTTGGCATTGGCCTGTAGGACCGTGTATCCGTCCGGAGCAGCCCTTGCAGCGGCGGCTGCGGCTATCGTTCCTCCTGCTCCCGCGCGGTTTAGGACCACGACAGTCTGTCCCAGGATCTTGGACAGGGCTTCCGCCATGACACGCCCGACGATGTCCGGCGAACTGCCCGCCGAGCTTGGCACGATGTAGCTTATCGTTCGGTCCGGATATGTTTGTGCGAAGCCGTCTCGCGGCAGCATCAGCGCAAGAACGCCCAAACATGCTGCGACGGTGCAACGTTTGATGAGTGTCGCATCGCAACCTGCAAGCGCGCGATTATTCTGCTCGCCATTCATGACGTGCCACCTATAAAAAGTTGCTGATGTCGTTCAGCCGCCAGGGGGCCAGAATTGTAACGATTGCATCGCAATTCCCGGCCACTGGCAAGCGTCACGCGCGCTTTTATGAAAGCGTACCGGTGCGAGGTGCCCGACGTCCCAACCATGTTGGAACTGGCTTTGCCGGCGTCGTTGCTGGCCGTGCTATTATGAGTACACGGCCTAGTCAGGCTTGGCGCAGTTCGAACAGCACCAGCGACTCGATCAGGAGCGGTTTGCGCCCGACCAGCCGGGCGCGGAATCCGGCCTGCTCGATCAGCGAGCCGATCAGGCCGAGGTCGGAGTCCGACGACAGCAGGAGGTAGAAGCGGCCGCCGGGGGCGAGCCGGGCGTGGGCCTGCCCGAACAGCGCGCGGATGTCGCGATAGCCGGGCCCGGCGTGCCAAGCGCGGTCGGCGACGTCGATCGGCTCTTCCGGGAAGAACGGCGGGTTGCACAGGATCACATCGAATTTTGCCTGCGGCGCCAGCGCCGACAGGAGATCGCCGCATACGACCGACATCCGATCGGCAAAGCCGTGCGTGTGCGCGTTCTCGCGCGCCGACAGCGCCGCATTCGGGTTGATGTCGACCGCCACCACGTTGGCGGCGCCGGCGCGCGCAGCCGACAAAGCGATGATGCCGCTCCCGGTGCCGACGTCGAGCACGATCCGGTCGCGCAGGTCGAGCTGCGTCACGAAGCGCGAGAAAAACTCGCTGGCGACGAAGTAGCGCGGATGAAACACGGTGGGCCGCACGGTGAGACGAAAGCCGTCGGCGCGGACCGTGCGCGTGCGGCGGCGGCTGAGCACGAAATTATAGGATGCGAAATGGATGGCGCGGCGAAGCACGCGGCGCGCGATTTCGGGCGCAGTGCTGGTGCGAACGGCACGGCGCCCCGTGTCCTCGAGACCTACTGCCACTACTGGACGTCCCCCTACGCAACTGCAGCCAATGGCAGCAGTCCTTGGGCGGCGGGTCAAGCGGTACGAACACCGCGGTCTATGTAGGGGCGTGCAACGGGGTCGCGGGGCGGCCGCACGGGTGTGATGCGAGCGGGTGTTGGCGTAAGCAGCTGTATTGCAAAAGAAAGAAAGCCCCGGGTCCGGGACCCGAGGCTTTCCATTCCAACCCCCCGAAGAATTCTTCGGCCGACGCCAACCCTATTCGGCGAGCCGCCCAAGTCAATTTCAGATCGCCGAAAATTGGTGGAGGGGATGTAATTCGCCGACCCGTGTGACATTCAAGTCACGGTCTTTGCCACAATTCGCCCCGTTCGCACGAAAATGGCGGTATCGGCAGACCGGATGGCGGGGGATTGTGCAGCTCGGCACCGTACCGCCGGCGATGCAGCGTGTTTTTTTGATTCCCTCGGCGGACAACTTCCGGTTTGGGGTTCACGTGGATCGCGCGGCATCGCGCGTTTGCCGCCGCATCCACGGAACGAGCAGCACCACCAGTGTCGCCAGCCAGACCATGCGCGCGCCGTATCGGTCGTTGGGATTCGAGAGCGCGCCACATACCGCGGCGTTGGCAAGGATTGCGAGTGCGACGACTGCGGCCAGGTCGGCGAGCCCGGCGAATTCGCGCCGACGCGCGGCGAGCGCGAGCACGGCGACCAGCAGCAGCATCGATCCCCACGCCACCGGCACGTGCAGGCGATTGATCGCAGTGAAGCTGAGCTCGCCGCGCTGCTGGTGCGCGGCCTTCATCGCGGGAAACGAAGCCGGCGCCATCGTCTCGATGATCCAGGCGGTGTGCCAGATCTCGGTATGCACGCCGTAGCCGGTCGCGACTCGCACGAGCTGCTGGGCTGTGGCGGCGAACGCGGCCTTGATCTGTGCGACAGGGTAGGCGGTGAGGCTCTCGCTCACGACGATGCGCATTTCCTCGCCCAGCCCTTCGAAGCGACCGAGTTCGTTGAACAGGTCCGAGCCCCAGAAGAAGAAATCGGCATTGTCGGGAAGCTTGTCGCGGTTGGCGCACAGCTTCGGCAGGCGCGGGTCGGGGCAACGCTCGGCGAGATACTGCGCGACGATGCCGGCCTGCAGCATGCGCCCGAACGGGATCGCGCCGCCGCCCGGCGTCCAGGCCAGCCGGCCGGCGACCGCGAAGTTGGCGGCGAACAGCAGCCCGACGCTGATGAGGATCGCGAAGCCGCCTTGCATCAGCCCGGTGAACGGCACGATGCCGCGCCGGACCACAGCCATGACCAATCCGGCGCCGAGCAACGCGAGCAGCACCGCCAGCGTCGCGGTGTGGGTCGCGGCCGAGAACGCGAGCAGGGCGATCAGCGCCCAGCGCTCCCAGCGGGCCAGCGTGCTCGCGCGCAGCGTCACGAGATAGAGCGCCAGCACCGCGACGCCCGCGAAAATGTCAGTAAGGAGCGTGCTGGCGAGCCAGGACAGGCTGGTGGCGATGGACAGCGCCGCCGCGGTGACGAGGAGGACCCGCGGCGTCGCCAGCGCCTGGGCGCGCAGCGTGAGCCACAGCACCCATACCGTCAGCAGCGCCTGGATCGTCACCGCCGGCCAGAAGTCCGGCCGCGCCGTGAGCACGAGATAGAGGCCGTAGACGGTCGAGCGGCTTTCCTCCAGATGCCCCTCGTACCAGCGCGCCAGATAGCCGCCGGTGTCGTATTGCAGCAGCGCGAAGCCGTTCCACAGCGCCGGCGCGAGCAGCATCAGCGTCGCGGCCAGGGCGGCGGTGAAGCGGAATTGCATCCGGGGGCGGGCAGTGTGGGATTCGGGCTGGGTCACCGGGCCAATTCAACACGTCCGGCGTCGTACGAAAAGTCCGCAACTTCACTCCGTCACCCTGAGGCGGCCGCGAAGCGGCCCTCGAAGGGCGACGGCCCGCGCCCGTTCATCCTTCGAGGCTTCGCTTCGCTCGGGCACCTCAGGATGACGGAGACATGGTAGAGTGCGCCGAAAGGGCTACCGATGTTCATCTCCTTCTTCCATGAGCTGAAATCCGCCGGCGTCCCGGTGACGCTGCGCGAATACCTGACGCTGATGGAGGCGATGAACGCCGACATCGCCGGCCGGCGGGTGGAGGATTTCTACTATCTCTCGCGCGCGGCGCTCATCAAGGACGAGCGCAACCTCGACAAGTTCGACCGCGTGTTCGGCCATGTGTTCAAGGGCCTCGATCTCGTCTCCGAGGCGCTCGAGGCCGAGATCCCCGCGGAGTGGCTGAAGAAGCTGGCGGAGAAATATCTCACCGAAGAAGAGAAGAAGATGGTCGAGGCCCTGGGCGGCCTCGACAAGCTCCTGGAGACTCTGCGCGAGCGGCTCAAGGAACAGAAGGGCCGCCACCAGGGCGGTTCGAAATGGATCGGCACCGGCGGCACGTCGCCTTTTGGTGCCTACGGTTACAATCCGGAAGGCGTGCGTATCGGCCAGGACGAGAGCCGGCACAAGCGCGCGGTCAAGGTCTGGGACAAGCGTGAGTTCAAGGATCTCGACGGCGACGTCGAACTCGGCACCCGCAACATCAAGGTGGCGCTGCGGCGGCTGCGCAAGTTCGCGCGCACCGGCGCGCCCGAGGAGCTCGACCTCGACGGCACCATCCGCGGCACCGCGCACAAGGGCTATCTCGACATCCAGATGCGGCCGGAGCGCCACAACGCGGTGAAGGTGCTGCTGTTCTTCGACATCGGCGGCTCGATGGACTGGCACATCCAGGCGACCGAGGAATTGTTCTCGGCGGCGCGCACCGAGTTCAAGCACATGGAGCATTTCTACTTCCACAACTGTCTGTACGAGAAAGTGTGGAAGGAGAACCGCCGCCGCTGGAACGACACCACGCCGACCTGGGACCTGCTGCACACGTTCCCGCACGACTACAAAGTGATCTTCGTCGGCGACGCGTCGATGTCGCCTTACGAGATCGCGGCGCCCGGCGGCTCGGTCGAGCACACCAACGAAGAAGCCGGCCACGTCTGGATGGAGCGCGTGACGCGCACCTATCCGGCCTGCGTCTGGCTCAACCCGGTGCCGGAAAGCGAGTGGGGCTACACCCAGTCGATTCGCATGTTGCAGCAGTTGATGGGTGGGCGGATGTACCCGCTGACGCTCGACGGATTGGATCAGGCGATGCGGGAATTGGTGCGGTAGCGCTGTTCGAGACGATCCAAGCTGTTATCCTCCGACGTCCGGCCTCGACGCCGGGCGCTGAGAAAAACATCGGGGAGGTTTTCCATGAATCGCTCGTGCATCATCGCCGCGCTTGCCGCCGGCATCGCCGCGGTCGCGACACCCGCCGCGGCGCAAGGCACGGCCGAGCGGCTCTACGTGATGGACTGCGGCTACGGCGCAACGGCCGACCTGTCGCGGTGGTCGCCCGGCATCAATGTTCGCAAGCCCCTGGATTTCGTCACGCCGTGTTTTCTGATCCGGCACGCGAAGGGCATTCTGCTGTGGGAGCTCGGTATCGGCGATGCCTTCGCCAAGATTCCGGAGGGCAGGCCCGGGCCGATAACGTGGCGGGTCAAGCGCACCTTGGCGTCGCAACTCGACGAGCTGAACATCAAGCCCGCCGACGTCACCTTCATCGCGGCGTCGCACACCCATAACGATCACATCGGCAATATCGGGCTGTTCCCGCAAGCGATGCTGCTGGCGCAGAAGGAGGAGTATCAGTGGCCGATGCCCAAGGGCGGCCCGCGCTTCAATCCGGCGCATCCGGTCACCCAGATCGAGGGCGATCACGACGTGTTCGGCGACGGCTCGGCCGTGCTGCTCGCGACGCCGGGCCACACGCCCGGCCACCAGTCGCTGCTGCTGCGGCTGAAGAATACCGGGCCGATCCTGTTCACCGGCGACGCCGCTCATTTTCAGGAGAACTGGGACTTCCGGCGCGTGCCGTCGTTCAACGCAAACCGCGACCAGTCGATGGCGTCGATGGAGCGGATCGCAGCGATCGTTGCGAGCACCAAGGCGCAGCTCTGGATCCACCACGACAAGGCCCAGAACGACGGCCGCAAGCAATCGCCGGCGTTTTATGACTGAGCGCCGGTTGCCGACCTCAAAACAGAAACGCCCCCGACCAGAGGTCGGGGGCGCTTCTCGAACGATCGGGCAGGTGCTTACTTCTCCACCTCGATCCCGGCTTCGGCCAGATCCTTGAAGCCGCCGCCGTTGAACACCTTGGTGTAGCCCATCTCCTTGAGCGTCTTGCCGGCGAGCGCGGCGCGGCCGCCGCCGGCGCAGTGCAGGATCACCGCCTGATCCTGCTTGAACGCCGGGTTGTAGGACGCCGCGGTCGGGTCGGCGCGGCCCTCAAGCGAACCGCGCGAGACGTGCACCGCGCCCTTGAGCTTGCCGGTCTGCGCCACCTCGGTGCCGTCGCGCACGTCGACGACCAGCACGTTGCCGGCGGCGATCATCGCTTTGGCCTCGGCCGGCTTGAGCCGCGGCACGACGGCATCGGCCGCGGCAATCATATCCTTGTAGGTGGTCATTATGGGCTCCCTTGTTCTGATGGCCGGCATCATAGCGCCAAGGCCACTATGCGCAATTTTGTGATCGCCATCACATCCATCCCATGCGGATTGTGGCTTCGTGGCAACGCATCCGCCGCCCGGCAGCCGCGCGGCTGAACCTTTCGCGGCCTGCCGCGACCAATCCAGACCGGATCGTGGTGGGCCTCGGCCTGCGCGGCGAAGAGACCGCAAGAGCCAGAGGATGCCATGAGCCAGACCTACGCCTATGCGCGGCTGTCGCCGTTTGCACCCGGCCGTGCCGGCTTCGTCGATCCCATTGTCGCCGGCGGCGCGCGCCCGCGGCTCGATTCGATCGACCTGCTGCGCGGCCTCGTGCTGATGGTGATGGCGCTCGACCACACCCGCGATTTCTTCGGCGCCAGCGCAATGAACCCGCGTGACGTCGCCGAGCCGGCGCTGTTCATGACGCGCTGGATCACGCACTTCTGCGCCCCGATATTCGTAATGCTGGCCGGCATCTCGGCCTGGCTTTACGGGGCGCGGGGCCGCACCACCGGCGAACTCTCGCGCTTCCTGCTCACACGCGGATTGTGGCTGGTCGTGATCGAGTTCACGGTGGTGCGGCTTGGCTGGATGTTCGCGTTCGGTCTCGACTACTTCATCATGCAGGTGATCTTCGCCATCGGCGCCTCGATGATGGTGCTCGCCGCGCTCGTGCACCTGCCGCGCTGGGCGATCGCCACTATCGGCATCGGCATGATCGCGGGGCACAACCTGCTCGACGGCATCCGCGCCGAGGACTTCGGCGCGCTCGGCTGGGTCTGGAACGTCCTGCACGTGCCGGCGCTGTTGTCGGCGGGCGAGGGCGTGCGGGTGTTCGCGCTCTATCCGCTGATCCCGTGGGTCGGCGTGATGGCGGCGGGCTATGCGCTCGGCCCGCTGTTCAAGGCGGAGCGGACCGCGCGCGTGCAATGGCTGGTGCTGCTCGGTTGCATCGTGACCGGCGGCTTCGCGCTGCTGCGCGCCACCAATCTCTATGGCGATCCGCAGCCCTGGGTCGCGCATGAGAACGCGCTTGCGACCTTGCTGTCGTTCATCAATACCGAGAAGTATCCGCCCTCGCTGCTCTACCTGATGATGACGCTCGGGCCGGGCCTCCTGCTGCTCGCCGCCTTCGAGACCGCGCGCGGCCGCATCGCCGACACGGTCATCACCTTCGGGCGGGTGCCGTTCGCCTATTACATCGCGCACATCTATCTGATCCACGCGCTGGCGATTGGCTATGCGTGGTCGATCGGCACCGATGTGTCCTGGCTGTTCGGCGAGTTTCCGCCGGTGAAGCCGGAAGGCTACGGGCTTGGCCTCGCCGGCATCTACGCGGTGTGGCTGGTGGTGCTGGTCGCTCTCTATCCGCTGTGCCGCTGGTTCGCGGCGCTCAAGCAGCGGCGCAAGGACTGGTGGCTGAGCTACCTGTGACCCAGACTGCTGTCATGCGCGGGCTTGACCCGCGCATCCATCCTCATTCGTAAGATGATGGATTGCCGGGTCTCGCCGCTTCGCGACGGCCCGGCAATGACGGTTGAGAGGATCATTTGCAGCTCCCGCGCAATTGATGGATGCGAGCTGTATGTCTGCGCTAAGCTCCGTGCACTACCCCCGCAAGGAGCTTTTGCCATGCCCGCCGAGCGTTTCGATTTTCCCAACGCCAAGGGCGAGAAACTCGCCGCCGTGCTCGACCTGCCGGCCGGCACGCCGCGCGCCTATGCGCTGTTCGCGCACTGTTTCACCTGCGGCAAGAACGTGGTGGCGGCGAAGCGCATCGCCGATGCATTGACGGCGCTCGGCATCGCCGTGTTGCGCTTCGACTTCACCGGCATCGGTTCGAGCGAGGGTGAATTCGCCAACACCACGTTCTCGTCGAACGTTGACGATCTCATCGCCGCCGCCGACCACCTGCGCAAGACGCGCCAGGCGCCGGCGCTGCTGATCGGGCATAGCCTCGGCGGCGCTGCGGTGCTTGCGGCGGCCGATGCGGTCGCGGAGGCGAGGGCGGTGGTGACGATCGCCGCGCCCAGCGATCCCGGCCATGTCACGCATCTGTTCAAGGACCAGCTCGATGCCATCGGCGAGCAGGGCGAGGTCGAGGTCGCGCTTGCCGGCCGGCCGTTCCGCATCCGCCGCGAATTCCTGGCCGACATCGCGCAGCAGAAGCTGACCGAGCGCATCGCCAAGCTGAATAAACCGCTGCTGATCTTCCATTCGCCGACCGACGACACCGTCGGCATCGAGAACGCCTCGGATATTTTCCTGGCAGCCAAGCATCCCAAGAGCTTTATTTCGCTGACCGGCGCCGATCACTTGCTCACCAAGCGCAGCGACGCGCTTTATGTCGCGAACGTGCTGGCGGCCTGGGCCGAGCGCTATCTCGACGCCGCGCCGGCAGAGGCGGCCGGCGACGAGCAACCGCGGACGGTGACGGTCACCGAAACCGGCGGCGGCAAATTCCAGCAGTCGGTCACGGTCGGCCCGCACCGGCTGACCGCCGACGAGCCGATTGCCGCCGGCGGTCTCGACTCGGGGCCGGGGCCCTACGATCTGCTGCTGGCGGCGCTCGGCGCCTGCACGTCGATGACGCTGCGGCTCTACGCCGACCACAAGAATCTGCCGCTTGCGCGCACCTCGGTCACGCTCTCGCATTCAAAGATCCACGCGCAGGACTGCGAGGAGTGCGAAACGAAAGAGGGCAAGATCGACCGCATCGACCGCGTGCTCACGCTCGAGGGCGACCTCAGCGACGAGCAGCGCGCGCGGCTCATTGAGATCGCCGACAAATGTCCGGTGCACCGGACACTGACCTCGGAGGTCAACATCCGCACGATGGAGAAGCGGCCGGGCTGATTTCGCTATTCCGTCTCAGTCCGGGACGACATCGAGCGGCACGCTGTCGATCTCCTTGCCGTGGTCGTCGAGAATGCGGACGAACCATCCGTCCCAGCTCCGGCCAGGCGTCGCGTCCTGGCGCTTGATGCCGGTGGCGAACCTCACGGCTTCCTCCCGCGCCGCCGCGTTGCCGAGCAGGTCGATGCCTTCGTGCGGATTGAGCTCGTTGGTGCCGTCGGTGAGGCGGAAGAAATAGCGCATATATGTCACTCCCAGCGCGGCGTGCGCGGCAGATAACGCCGAACGCGGCGACCAGGTTTCCGGCCGCCACTCCGCCTAATTTAGCAGCGCTTTCGGCCTAAATGCACGACTTTGACATTCGAAGAATCGCCCTTACATTGGTGGTGTCGTTAACAACTGAAAGGAGGTGATCCAGTGTCTCATTGTCTATCGCCGCGGTCGCCGGCAAACTGGATCCTCGGTGCTTACGGGGTTTCAGTCTGACGCTTGGCGTCACCTCAAGCTTTGAGGGCCGGACCACGGCCTGACAATGGAAGGGTCGTCCGTGAGGGCGACCCTTCTCATTTTGGACGGCGCCCACCGCTGACCATAGCCTTCCGACACCAAGGGCTCATCGCTTCGGTGGAACTCCGGTTCGTCGTGCGCGTTTCCTCGTCGGAGGACGCGACGATGAATACGACTGCCGACGAGATTGTCGATTTGCGCATCTGGCCGCTTGAGGCGTCGGACCGTTGGGGCGTGCGATATCATTTCAAGAATGGCTACGTGCATATCGCCCCCGCCGGGTCACTTTCGAACGCGATTGCGATGGCCGCGCGCTTGCGTCGTCCGCCGGCATTTCGCGTGATCGAAGGTGGCCGTACCGCGCCCACCACGTCGGCGACGCGGCCCGAATTCCGGCTGACGCTGATCGCCGGATAGCACTCAGCCTTTGCTCACCCTTTACTTGGCACGTTACTTGGCGCCCGCCGTGGAGCGGGAAGCTGTCGCAGCACCAGGCACGCGCCGCCGGCCTTGCGAATGCTGCCGCACAGGCTGTTAGCTTCGGTGCGGGTCTCGGCGCCAATGCGTATCTGATAGAGCGGACGCGTGCCGCGGCTGCGCAACAGCGTACTGCTGACGATCGGATCGTGCTGGTCGGCAGTTCCACCGTAGCGCTTCACCATCCGCGCGTAGGCGGCGAGCGCGTTGTCGCGCGAAAATCCCGCCGCAAGCTGCACGCCCCACGGCCGCGCGGCGCCTTCGACGATCCGCTGCTCGAGCGCGGCGATGTACGGCGTCGGCTCCTCTTTCAGCAACGCCATCATCTCCCCGCAGCTCACGTCGCGGGCGGGCCAGTGGTCCGTCATCACGGCCCAGTCGTCGACCGAGCGCCCGGTGATCGCGAACACGTAGTCGCGGGTCTCGAGTGGCATGCCGCCGGTCCCGCCGAGCCATTCCTGCACACGCCGGGGGCCGGCGTTGTAAGCGGCGGCGGCGAGCCCGAGATTGCCGAATCGTCGGCGCAGCTCTTGCAGGAACTCGGCCGACTTCGGCAATGCCTGTACCGGATCGAACGGATCAAGCAGGCCGCGCTCCGCCGCCGTGCCCGGCATGAACTGGGCAATCCCCTGCGCCCGTCCGCCGCCGCGCGTGCGCGGTCCGATTGCGGCCGGCCGGAAGCGGCTCTCGCGCCAGATCAGGCGGGTGAAGAACTCCAGCGGCAGCTCATAAGCGCGCGCCGCTGATTCCAGCATCAGGCAGATCGACGTTTGGGTTGAATCCGGGCTGCCCTCGGCTCGGACGGTCTCCGGTCTGAGAATCAGGATGAGGGTGAGACCAGCAGCGATGCCCCAGCGGCGCATGAGCATGACCGGCTTCGTTCACATGTCGGTTCAACACGGCCGAGACTCAAAGATTACAGGACAATCGTGGCGTGTTTGCGGGAATCGCCGGCAACTCACCGCCGCCGGGTGGGCGCCCTGGCCGGAGACTTCGCAGGCGCCTCGGGGACGTGGCCGTAGCTTTGCATCAGCTTTCGGCATCCCTGGCTGAGCTTCTCCTGGTTGTCCTGGAGGCAGGTCAAAATCGCACGGTCGTCCTCGCCCGCCGCGCCGCGGCAGATCCGCCCGAGGTCTCCCCGGCATTGCTTAGGCCATTGCGCGAATGCTTGCGCGAAAGCCGAGGGCGACATCCCGACCGTGATCAACGCAAGCGCTGCGAGCGCCAAGGAAATTTGTCGCCAAATTTGTCGCCAAATTTGTCGCCAAGTTTGTCGCCAAGTTTGTCGGCTGGTTGATGGCTGCATCGGCCCGATCCGCTCACGCGCAGGACAATCGGCGCAGCCATCAAATGGTTCCGTCGAAACGGGTAGCCGCGGTTTATGACGCCGCGTCATGCGCCGGAAAGCGATAGAGGTCGGCGTCGACGTCGGGGCGACCGGCGATCGCCCCGGTAATGACGTCGGCAGCGATCGCGGCATAGGTCGTGCCGTTGCCGCCGTAGCCGAGCGCGGTCCAGCAACGCGGCATACCTGGGACCGGACCGATGATCGGCAGGCCGGTGGTGGTTTCGCCGAACGCGCCGGCCCAGGCAAATTCGACGCTGGTGTCGAGCTTGGGGAACAGCCGATGCAGCTTGCGCCGCAGCATCGCGGTCTTGCGCCCGATCAGCGCGTCGCGCCGCTCATCGTCCGAGAATTCCTGGTCGCCGCCGCCGCAGATCACGCGGCCGTCCGGCGTGGTGCGCACATAGAGGTAGGGATCGGCGGCTTCCCATACGCAGCACTCGCCCGGCCACAGCGCGCCGCGCCGTTGCGGGACGGTCGCGATCGCCCAGGTGGAATTGATCTTGTGATGCCGCCGCGGCACGCCATGCGGCAGCTCGTAGCCGGTCGCGAACACGAGATGCCGGCACCGGATTCGATAGCCGTTGTCGACCGTCGCGACCACGCCGCCGCGTTGCGGCGCGACGTTCACGATATCGGCCGGCGCGAACAGCGCCGCGCCCTGGATGGCTGCCGCTTGCAGCAGCGCCAGCGTCGCCTTGCGCGGATCGATCACGACGCTGCCGTGGCTGACCAGCGCCGCGGCCCGCGCGATGCCAAACTCGTCGCGCAGCGATTTGCGGTCGAGGAAGCGGCTCGGCAGGCCGGCGGCTTTGCGCGCCTGGTGCTCGTGTTCGAGCGCGTTGCGGCCCAGCACATTGCCGGCGAGATAGAGCGAATTGCGTCGCGTGACGTCGGTGAGCTTGAGTTCGTCGAAACGGGCCGCAAGCCCCGCGACGGCGAGGTGCGATCGTCGCCAGGCGCGCACCGCGTTGGCCTTGCCGATCTTGCGTGTGAGCCGGATCAGCGGGGTGTCGATCTCATACTGGACGAGCGCGGTGCTGGCGACAGTCGAGCCCTTGGCCAAGCCACGCCGGTCGGCGACCGCGACGTCCAATCCGGTGGCGCTAAGGGCGTCGGCGATCATCGCGCCGGTGATGCCGGCGCCGATGACGAGGACGTCGGTCTTGATGTCACGGGCCAGGCATTGATGCGCCACCGAGGGAGCGCGACGGCCCGCCCAGATCGGATACCCGGTTCGCAGGTTTCGTCGGACGGTGGCCACCGCTGAATCCAAAGGTCTGAAGTGGGCTGATTGAAATAGGACGTGATCGGCCGGGAATTGCCGCCTCTCACAACGTTGCCGGTGCTCTGTTTGTTCCCACCGGCGTACCACTTGGATACGCGCCTGCCAGGGAACAGCTCTTCACCTTTGCGCGTTCTTTAGGTCAGTGCACCCCTTTGAGAGGAGTTTCGATGACCTACGATCCCAATGATCCGCGGCGGCCCGTTGTCGTCGAGTCGGATGGCATGAGTGCCGGCGCGATGGCCGGTATCGCATTCGCCCTTCTGCTGTTCCTGGGCGTGATGTTCTGGGCGTTCGCCGGTGGCGATCGGCAGACTGCCTCCACTCCAGTTGCGCCGCCGGCGACCACCGGTCAGCGGGCCCCGGCGCCGGCTCCGGCGCCGATCCCCGAACGCGCTCCGGCGCCTGCGCCTGCGCCGAAGGCTCAGTAGTTCTCTCCTCTCCTGAGGGAACGACGATCGAAGGGCTCTCCCATTTGGTTGGGAGGGCCCTTTGATTTACGCCGTGTGGCCGGGATCGAGCGCCTTCGGGATTTGCAATTCGTCAGCGTCGGCGACCGGAGCCTTGTCCGGCGCCCCGGGGACACCCAGCGGTCCGAGCTTCGCTTTCGCAATGTCGTCTTCGGTGATGCGATCGCCTTGCTGCGCCTTCGGCCGCTCCGCCGTCGGCCTGGTCGTTGATCCGGGGACCGCCATGCGCATCTCCTCTGTTCCGCATGGCTCAAACAGTTCGAGACGGCAAAGTTCCGCGGCGCGCCCGCGTACGGGCGGGTCAGTCCTTCGATTTTGTGCCGTCGTACGACACCATGAAATTCTTGCTCTCTGTCACCTGAGGATATTCAGCCAGGAGGAAGGCAAGTTCCTGTTTCAGCGGGCGGGGCAGGTCGTCCTGGTCGCACCGCTCGATCGCATTCTTCGCGTGCTCGGGAATTCCCGTTTCGTCCGTATCCGCGTTGCCTTGCAACTGCATTGTCGCCGCTTGTGTCGCTACCGCCGCGCCATCGGCGCGGGCGCCGGGATTGACTGCCAGCGTCACCGCGAGCAGCGCGCTCAGCAGCGCCAGGATCAGGCAACTTCGGCCAAGTGTCCCTTCCATGTCACTCTCCCGTGACGTTCGAGAACCACCGTGGTCAGGGAGTAGGTCATGGGCGCAAGGTCGGCTGTGATGGCGGTCACAAGCCGGTCGATTTCAAGAAGGCGCCTGCAAGCGGAAAGCCGCCTGTCCGGCGGCTTTCCGTCGATGGGCTGGAGGTGTTGCTACGGCGTGCCGATCCAGCGCCCGATCCGCGACGGGGTGCGGGACCAGACGATATCGGTCGCTCGCGACCGCAGGTTCTCCACCGGCACCATACCGTGATCCTTGACGGCGCGGCTGTCGAGACTATTGGCGCGGTTGTCGCCGAGCACGAACACGTGGCCGTCAGGCACCGTGATCTCGCGCGCGTTGTTGTAGCGCGACGCGGGATCGCCGAGGATCGCATAGGGTTCCTCGAGCGCGAACCCGTTCACGATAGCGCGGCCGTCGCGGATCGTGACCCGGTCACCGGCGAGCGCGATGATGCGCTTGACGTAGAGCTGCTCCGGCTGGCGTGGGTGCAGGTAGATCGCGACATCGCCGCGCGCCGGTCCGTTGTTGCGATAGTAGTTGCGGTCGGCGAGGAAGCGATCGCCGCGCTGGATGGCCGGCTGCATGCTGTAGGAGTCGACCGAATGCATGCCGGCCGGCGTTGCGGCGTCGCGCGTGAGTGCAAGGCACGTCGCGACGTTGACCGCGGTGCTGACGCCGAGCAGCGCCACGTAAACGTACCATCTGTTGTAGCGCCGCAGTTGATAGTGCGCGGCGCGGTGTGCGAGCAGCGCCGCTTCGCCGATCTGGAACAGCGTGGCCGCCAGCCATGCCGCGATGCTCGGCGCGAGCATCCAGAATCGCGGCTGGTTGAGGATGAAGTAGAGCGCGGCGGCTTCGACCGCCATGATGGCGAAGAACCACGCTGCGCCACGGACGGGTCGCCCGACATAGACCTGACCGAGGCCGGGCATCAGCAGTGAGAGCAGGGCGGCGATCCACGGCGAGCGGCGGCCGGGATTGTTCGGCCATGCGAGCGAGCCACTGCCGAAAGTGGACGTTGGGGCATTTCCGGGCATGGACATGGTGTCCTCCTATGGCCGGTTGTGCATCCGGCCATCGCGGCGCTTGGACTTCAGCGTCGCGCGAGGGCGAATGCCGGGCTTATCTGGTAGTCGAAGGCGTGCCGCAGGCGGGTTCACGCGCGCCCGGTGCAGGCGGGGCGAAAACGGCTTAGACGGTTAACCGTTGCGGTATGTCGGTAGCGAAAACGGGTTAGCGCTTGGCAGCGAAATAGGCCCCGAACAGCGCCATCGCGGCCGCCGCGCAGACCGCGGCGAAGCTCGCCGCCGCATGGATCCCCACCGCGATGCCGGCCTTCATCGCGGCGCCGTGGCCGATATGGGCGAGGGCGGCCACCAGGGCTGCGCCCGCAATCCACCGCAGCAAACGGAAACGGAGCCAGGGCAGGGGAAAACGGCTGAGCGCGCCCGCTACCACCGCGCCGGCTAGGAAGGCCGACGCCGCCATTCCCCACCAGGCGCCGGCGGCGCGCAGCTGGAGCCCGCGGGCGGATAGCAACTCCCGCCACACGCCGGCCAGCTCGATACCGCGTTGGGCGAGCACGATCTGCGCGGCGATCGCGGCGAGCACCCCGCATAGCGTCGCGGTGACGAGCACCAGCGGACGCGGCACTTCGGTGCGGGGCAGTTCGCGGATCGGGGCGTTCATGGACGTGCTCGTGGGAACGGATATTCGGCGGGCGGCGGGAAACGAGAGAGGGTCGGCGTGTTTAAGGCCGCCACGGTCAACGTGGCAAGGGCCAAGCAACGTCGGCAATCCAAAAGCAGTTCGGCCCCGCCTTTGCAGGCGAGGCCGACTGGAATTCGTGTTCTCGGAAGGGGCCGATCAGGCGCCGCGGCGCTCGGCTTCCCAGGTGCCGGAGCAGTCGCCACCGCGCCAGGTGCCGGTGCCACTGGCGCCGTTCAGCCGGCCGGAACCGGTGGCGCGCTGGTTGCCGTGGCTCACGGTCACCGTCAGGGCGCCGTTGTCGCCGACCCGGCCAGTGATGGCGACGGGGCTGTCGCCGGCATTGAGGACGTTGCCGCGGGAAATGCGGACCGGATAGCGGTAAGCGCGGTCGCAGGTGCCACGCTCGGTTACGATCACCACGCTCCACAGGCCGTCATGGCCGGGGGCGGAGGTCGCCGGGGAGGCGATGCCGCTGATGGCGGCGACCGACAGCGCCAGGGCGCCGGCGAGGGTGAAATTGCGGATATTCTTCTGCGACTTAGTCATGACATCCATCCTGTTATCATGCCGGCTTGTGCCGGATGTGCGGGCTTTGAACCCATTTTTGCAAAGGGGGATTGTCCCCGCCCGCTCATTGGTAGCGGTATGGCAGAAATAGGTTCAAAGACCGTTGACGTGTTTTGCTGGTTCACGAACCCTCAACGCCTCGATCCGGTTCCGCGCGGCGAGACGATTACCGCCGCCTTCGGACTATAGTCATAGGCACCAAGCGTCTGGTTATGACCAAGCGCCTCCGGCGCGGGCGCGCGTCAAAAATCGTTCGGCATGGCGTGGCGACGCTTAATCGGCGGCTGCCCGGAACCTCGCACATTTCAAATCGTTGGCATCCCATCGGCGCCTGCTCGCGATCACGCATCGCGCTCGCAGCGACAACAATCACACAACCGAAGGGTGGAACCCCATGGGCCTGTTCTCGCAAGACATCCACAACATGGATGAGCTGTTCGTGCACACGCTCCGCGACATCTACTACGCGGAGAAGCAACTCGTGAAAGCGCTGCCGGAAATGGCCGACAAGGCCAGCGACGCGCAGCTCAAGCAGGCATTCCAGTCGCATCTCGGCGAAACCAAGAACCACATCATACGGCTCGAGCAGGTGTTCAAGATGCACGGCGTCGAAGCCAAGGGCATCGATTGTCCGGCGATCGACGGCATCATCGAAGAGGCGGAAGAGATCAGCGGTGAGGTCGAGGACCAGAACGTACTCAACGCGGCGCTGGCAGCGGCCGCGCAGGCCGCGGAGCACTACGAGATTTCCCGCTACGGCACGCTGGTCGCGTGGGCCAAGCAACTCGGCCGCAACGACTGCGCCCGCGTGCTGCAACAGAACCTGGACGAGGAGAAAGCGGCGGACCGGAAGCTCACCGCGATCGCGGAGGCAAGTCTCAATCTCAAGGCCGCGAGCTAAGCGACAGGTCAGCGGGCATGTCGGCTGCGGCGACCCGCGATCGGCGGTGACGGCAGATGGGCGGAGGAGGAGACTCCCCGCCCATCCGCTTATTTGGGAGCGCCTCCCAAGGCGGCAAACGCCACGGTAGTTCTACGGTTTGAAGTCTGGTGCGCAGTCTCCGACAATCGGCGAACGTCTTGCGCCGCCAGGAGAGCCGTTCATGAATCTGCTGATCACTTTTCTCGTCGTCGTGACACTCGGAATTGTGGGAGTGTCCTGGGCCGGTGTCATCATCGACAAGTTCACGTCGTCGTTCGTCAGTTTGGCGGTGTTCTTTCCGATGTTCTTCCTGACGATCTTTGTAGCCTGGAAGATATCGGTCAAATTCACCGCGCCGAAAACCGCGGCCTGATCGGGCGCAGGCCTAGAGATCAACTAAGTCTAGCGATAACCGAGGCTAGCGATCAGGGAGTGCCGCTGCGCTGTTCAGTGGCGAGCCCGAGCGTTTCGAACACGGTGCCGTTCTTGGCCCGTTCGACGCCGTGTTCGTAGAGCGCGTTCATGTATTTCTCGTCGAACAGCCCGTAGGACGGGAATGTGAAACCGTCGGCCACCTGCGCGACGAACATCGGCACGCCGAGGCGTTGGGAATTGGCGGCGAACAGCATCGCCTCCGCGCGCAAGCCTGACCGCAGCACCACGCTGATCAGCCGGCTCAGGATCGAGACCGTCGTCCGCTCCGGCGGATAGAAATCATTCGCAAGCCGTCCGTTGAGAACGATGTAGAGCTCGGTGGCCGGCAGGCGCAGCTTGCTGCCGGGCTCGAGCGCGGCTTCCGGCGCCACGAAGAACGGCGAGGTGACCGAGCCGTCGATGTGCAGCTCCTGGAATTTCTTGCCGTTCGCCTCGACGTCGATCAGCACCGGCGTGAAGAAGCCGGGGATCGCGGACGATGCGAGCAGCACGTCGCGGAACAGCTTGACCGACGCCTCGTCGCCCTTCTGAGCGATCGCGCCCATGTCCCACACCACGCGCCGGCCGGAGTCGACATTGGTGGTGACGACGAGCAGGCGGCGGCCCTTGCGATGTTCGGCAGCGACGGCGGCGACGAGCTCGGGCGAGACACGCTTCTCGAGCAGGCGCCGCAGCGGCCAGGTGTCGAGGAAGCTCTCATGGGTCTGGCGGTCTTCGAAGATGTCGGCGCCGGTGATCGTGGTGATCGCGTTACGCAGTTCGTCGTCGAACTTCGGACCGAGGAATGCGTACGGTGCCAGCAGCGCGCCGATGCTCACGCCGGTGACGACGGTGAAATCCGGCCGCTTGCCGGTTTGCGTCCAGCCATTGAGCAGGCCGGCGGCGAAGGCGCCGTCGGCGCCGCCGCCCGACATCGCGAGCCACGGACCGCTGTTCGGCGGCAGCACCTTCTGGAAATCCTCGAGCGAGTCGCCCCAGACCCGGGCGTCGGGAAATCCGGGAACGATCGCGGCCGCCGCATCGTCGGCGGTGTACTGGATGCGCGGCGGCGGACCCTTGGCGGCGATTTTCGGCGCGCCCTTGGTTGCAGCCTTGGTTGCAGCCTTGGTTGCAGCCTTGGCCTTTGCCTTGGCTTTCGCCGTCTGCGCGTGAGCGATGCCAGCGGAGTCCGGCGTGAAAACAGGCAGCGCCGGCAACGACACGACGGAAGCGGAGATCAGGCTCACGGCCAAGCTGGCGACGACGCGATTCACGGCAGATCTCCGGTCAGGTCACGCTCTCGATTGCGTGTCAAAATACGGACCATCGCGGCGTGCGGATGTCCGCGGCCGACGTAATTGTGTTTGGCTGAAAACACAAGGACGGATTCCGGCGACCGAAGCGATGGCCGGCCGTGATATTGCCGAATTTCGGGAGGGCGCGATCAGCGCCGTTCGGCCGTCCAGTAGCCGGAACAGCGGCTGCCGGAGGACTGTCCGGCCCAGCGGCCCTGGCCCTCGTTACGGTTGAGCCGCCCCGTGCCGTTGGCGACGGCACTGCCGGATGAAACGCGCACGCTGACCGCGCCGTTGGCCGCGACCCGGCCGGTGAAGTTGACGACGCCGCCGTCGTAATTGACGTTGCCGCCGCGGATCGAGACGCCGTAACGGTAGGCCCGGTCGCAATTGCCTTGCTGGGTGACAATCAGGACGCTCCAATTGCCATCATACGCCCGCTGCGCGGATGCGATCTCGGGCAGGGCGGCAACACACAGAACTGCAAGAACTCCGGCACGAAGCAAACGGCTGATCATTAGCGGCCTCACCTGACCTTGCGATGCATCAACGGATCGCCTTCGACCCGTTGTTATCGGCTCGCGTTTTGTCCATCATCCTGCGCAGATACGGCTGAAGGGCTGAGCGGGACGCAATGTGAGCCGCGTTTAAGACTGTTCCATTCTGGTCGATTATGGCTGCGGTGTCGAATGACATTGCCGTAACGATCAACAAGTTTTTCCTGCAATTCCCGGGAGAAGCGCTATGATTCTGAGCGGTTTGCAGGCCGCCGCCGCCAGTTTGGTCCTTTCATCTGGGAGCGCGCCCGCCGGAGCGCAACGGGGGCTGACGCGTCACGCGGCCATTCACACGGATGTCATCTGCCGGGAACGGGTGCCGGTCGCCCGAGGATGTCCCGTAAAGGGCGTCAAATCGCGCGCGGCCACCGCCGTCGCGATCCTGTACGGACTGTCTGCGATCTAGGGAGGAGAGCAATGCATAAAGTATCGATTCTGGCGGCCGTGACCGCGCTCTGCGCGGTATCGGTGCCGGCCGCTGCCCAGGGGCAGCCACAGGGGCAAGCCCAAAGCCCGGCGCAGGGCAGCTACCCGAGCAAGTCCATCACCATGGTGGTGCCGCTTCCGGCCGGTGGGACGGCGGATCTCCTGTGCCGCTTGGCGGCCGAACGTGCCGCCGCTGCGCTCAAGCAACAGGTGGTCGTCGAGAATCGCCCGGTTGGCGCCGGCGGCCGCATTGCGATCGAGGCGGTGATGCGCTCCGCGCCCGATGGGCACACGGTCCTGTGCGCACCGCAGCTCTCCCACACTGTCGCGCATCTCCTGTTTGTGAAGTCGCCGCTCGACACGCGCACGATGGAGCCGGTGAGCGTGCTGGCGGCCTATCCGCTGATCCTGATCGCGCGGGGGAATTTTCCGGGCGACGATTTGCCGGCGTTCCTCGCATACGCCAAGAGCGGCAAGGTCAATTACGGCCACCAGGGGAAGGGCAATACCGGCCATCTGCTCGGTGAACTGCTGATGCTGCGTGGAAAATTCCGCATGACGGAAATTCCCTATCGCGGCAGCGCACCCGCGATGAACGATCTCCTCGGCGGGACCATCGATATCGTTCCCGACTACCTGCTGGCGAACAAACAGAACATCGATACCGGCAAGCTGAAGATCCTGGCGACCGGCGGGGCCGAGCGCATCAAGAACTACCCGAAGGTCGCGACGCTGGCGGAGACGCTGCCGGGCGTCTACGCCGATACCTGGATGGCGGTCGCGGCGCCGCCCGGAACGCCGAAGGAGATCACGCAGCGGCTTTCGGACGCGATCGGGCAGGGCTTCAAGACCGACGAATTGCGCAAGCGCATCCTGTCGCTCGAGGCGGAGCCGCTCGGCAATTCGCCCGATGAGATGCGCAAGATGATCGAGGCCAGCACGCAACACTGGGCCCCGGTGATCGAAGCGGCGAAGGTGGCGATCGAATAGCGCGCCGTCGTTGCCAAAAAAATCTGGAGGAAACGCGACATGAATTCGGATTTGAATTGCCGAACCGGATGGCGGCGCGTCACGGCACGTTTGCTGCTCGCGGCCGCCGCCGGTACCGCGGCGCTGGCGGCCGCGCTGCCGGCATCGCAGGCGCAGGATTATCCCACGCGCTCGGTGCGCATCGTCGTGCCGTTCCCGGCCGGCGGGTCCGCCGACGTGGTGCCGCGTGTCATTGGCGACTACCTGTCGCGCAAGTGGGGACAGCCGGTGGTGATCGAGAATCGCCCCGGCGCTGCCGGGAATATCGGCTCGGAACTGGTCTACAAGGCCGATCCCGACGGCTACACGCTGCTGTCGGCGCCGCCGCCGCCGCTGGTCATCAACCACAATCTGTATCCGAAGCTCAATTTCGATCCGCCCCAGTTCATCCCGATCGCGGTGATGGCGCGGATCCCGAACGCGCTGGTGGTGACGCCCGGTTTCAAGCCGAAGACCGTCGCCGAGGTGATCGCCTACGCCAAGGCCAATCCCGGCAAGATCAATTCCGCTATCCAGGGTATCGGCACGACCTCGCACCTGACGTCGGAGATGTTTCAATTGGACGCCGGCGTGAAATTCCAGCACGTGCCCTACACCGGATCGGCGCCGGCGTTGAACGATCTGGTCGGCGGCCAGGTCGACATCATGTTCGACAATCTCGGCGTGTCGCTGGCCCTGGTGCAGGGTGACAAGCTGCGGCTGCTGGCGGTCGCGAGTCCGAAGCGCATGAAGGCGTTGCCGGATGTGCCGGCGATCGCCGAGACGCTACCCGGCTTCGAGTCGGAGGCGTTCTTCTCGGTGGTCGCGCCGCCGAAGACGCCGATGGCGATCGTCAACAAGATCAATGCCGATATCAACGAAGCGCTGCGCGATCCGGACGTGCTGGCGCGCCTGGCCAAGCTGTCGGCGGAGGTCGTCGGCGGCACCCAGGAACAAACGGCGGCGTATTTCCGTTCGGAGGTCGTGCGTTGGCAGAAAGTGATCAAGGCCGCCAACGTGAAGCTGCCGTAGCTTGAACACGAGCAGCGGAGCAAGGCGATGACGTCGGCAGCGCGGCAGTGGCCCGCCGAGGGCGTGGCGCGGGTCCCGTACTGGGTCTATTCCGACCGCGCGCTGTTCGAGGACGAGCAGGCGCGTATCTTCCGCGGGCCGACCTGGAATTTCCTCTGCCTCGACGCCGAGCTGCCGAAGCCGAACACGTATCGGACATCGGCTGTCGGTGCGATGCCGGTGGTGGTCACGCGCGACAACGACGGCAAGCTCAACGCGTTCGAGAACCGCTGCGCGCATCGCGGGTCGCTGCTCTGCATCAACGAGCGCGGCGAGGCGCGGGACATCGTCTGCGTCTACCACAACTGGAGCTACGATCTCGCCGGCAACCTCACCGCCGTCGCGTTCCGCAAGGGCATGGGTGGGAAGGGCGGCATGCCCGCCGACGCGCGGCCGGACGAGAATCCGCCGCGTAAGCTCAAGGTCGAGACGCTGTGCGGCTTGGTGTTCGGCACGCTCGACGCTAACGCGCCGCCGCTCGAGACTTATCTTGGTCCGGAGATCGTCAAGGGCATCCGCCGCGTCATGCGCGCGCCGGTGCGGGTGCTTGGGGGCTACAGCCAGATGCTCGCGAGCAACTGGAAGCTCTACATGGAGAACGTGAAGGACAGCTATCACGCCAGTCTCCTGCACACGTTCTTCACGACGTTCCGGCTCAATCGCCTGTCGCAGAAGGGCGGTCTCATCATCAGCGAGAGCGGCGGCAACCACATTTCCTATTCGATGGCCGCCGACACCGGCGGCAAGGAATACGAGCAGGCCGGCATGCGTGCGGCGCAGGAAGGTTTTGGACTCGAGGCGCCCGAGGTGCTGCACCATGTCGACGAATACGGTGACGGGGTCGGTTTGCAGATCCTCTCGGTGTTCCCGACCTTCGTGCTGCAGCAGACCCGCAACAGCCTCGCGGTGCGGCGTCTGGTGGCGCATGGCCTGGAAAACACGGAACTAGTGTGGACCATTTTCGGCTTCACCGATGACGACGCGGCGATGACCGAGCGCCGGCTGCAACAGGCGAACCTGATCGGTCCGGCCGGCTATATCTCCATGGAGGACGGCGCTGCGCCCGGCTTCGTGCAGCGCGGCGTGAACACCGCGGCGGACACACTCTCGGTGGTGGAGATGGGCGGCCGCGGCATCACGTCGGACGATACGCGCGTCACCGAAGCCTCGGTGCGCGGCTTCTGGACGTTCTACCGTTCGCAGATGGGGTTCTGAGGTGCACTCTCTTCCGCTCATGCCCGCGAAGGCGGGCATCCAGAATCTTGCTTTGTGGCTCCTGGGTCCCCGCTTTCGCGGGGACGAGCGGATTGGGCGAGCTGTCTCGAGCGAACCGAATGTGATGTGAGTTTGGATGGACATCGAGACCACCTTCAAGGTGCAGGACCTGCTCGCGCGCTACGCCCAAGCGCTCGACGACGACCGGCTGGAAGCGTGGCCGGATTTTTTCACCGACAACTGCCGCTATCTCGTCACCACCGCCGACAATGTCGCGCAGGGGATGCCGCTCGGCATGATCTACGCCACCTCGCGCGCCATGCTGCGCGACCGGGTGCGCTCGTTGCGCGATGCCAATGTGTACGAGGCGCAGCGCTACCGCCACATGATCGCGCCGCCGGTGATCGAGCCGGGCGAGGGCGGCCTCGTGCAGGCGCGGACCAGTTTCATGGTGGTGCGTATCATGCACACCGGCGAGACCACGCTGTTCGTCACCGGCCGCTACGATGACCGTATCCGTCTCGACGGACCGGAGGGGCCGCGTTTCGTCGAAAAGACCGTGGTGCTCGACAGCCGCCGGATCGACACGCTGCTCGCGATCCCGATCTAGTACTCAAGTACCGGTCGCCAACGCATAGGTACCACGGGCCACCGAACGCCATTTGGTGCTGCCGGCAATTGTGCTCTGCTTGTTGGGTCGACAGGAATGCCGGCCGTGCGAACGGACGTTCGCCGGCCAGGGCTCATCGTCCTTGGCGCATCGACCTGGGAGGAAATCGTGCATCGCTTCACAGCAGTGGCAATTGGAATGTTGCTCGCCGTCACGACCGGTGGCGCCCGTGCCGATGTCGTGACCGACTGGAACCTCACCGCGCTTCGGCTTACGCAGGCCGTCGACGCCCCCGGCGGCGTGCAAGCCCGCGCGCTTGCGATGATGCACGTCGCCATGTCGGACGCGATCAATACCGTGCAAAATCGCTACACCCGTCACATTGCAACCGAGCCCCTCGTTCCCAATGTGTCGGCGGAAGCTGCCGCTGCTTCGGCAGCGCGCACCATCCTGGTCCAGCTCTTGCCCAAGCAGACGGACGCGATCGAGCAAGCCTACACCGCGTCGGTCAAAACGATTCCCGATAGCCCGGCCAAAACCCAAGGTGTCGCGCTGGGCGAACGGATCGCCAAAGCCGTCATCGCCGACCGGGCGACCGATGGCGCCAGCGTGCCTGACACCTATCGGCCGCTCACCAGCCCGGGTGTGTGGGTGCCGACGACGCCTCCGATCACCGAACAGTTTGCGCGCGCGCGGCCATGGGTGCTCAAGAGCGCGAACCAGTTCCGGCCCGGGCCGCCGCCGCAACTGACCAGCGCGGTCTACGCCCGCGACTACAATGAAACCAAGGATCTCGGCGGCGTGCAGAGCAAGGCGCGCACCGCCGAACAGACCGACACGGTCAGGTTCTGGCGAACGCCCAATCTCGGGCCCGCCTGGCAAGCCGCGGCGCGCCAGTTCGCGACGCAAAAGGAACTGTCGCTGGCCGAAAGCGCCCGCCTGTTTGCGTTGCTCAACATGGCGACGGCCAACAGCTTCATCGTCGACTGGGATGCGAAGTTCACCTACAATTTCTGGCGTCCGATCACGGCGATCCGCAACGGCGACCAGGACGGCAACGATGCCACCGAACGCGATGCCGGCTGGAGCCCGCTGGCTCCGACCCCGATGCATCCGGAGTATCCGTCGCAGGCGAGTATCAGCGCCGGTGTCTCGCTTGGAATTCTCGAAGCCGTCTTGGGCAAAAACCCGGCCGGCTCCTTCACCGCCACCGATATCGCAGATCCGAAGCGGACGAGAACGGTGGGCAGCCTTGCCGCCATGGCCGAAGAGCACAGGAACGTGCGGGTCTGGGGTGGCATTCACTTCAGGAATTCACTTAACGTCGCCCAGGGCCTGGGATCGCAGATCGCGGACTATCTGGTCGAGAGCACGATCAAGCCGGTGCGCTGATCATCTGCGGACACTAATCGCTGGGGTCGGTGCTGGCTGAACAACCGGCCGGGACCGCCGTAACCCGGGGTTGTCGCCACCCCTCGGCACGGCGGGGTCGCGTCGCGAGGACTAGTCGCCGGGTCGATTCCGGCGCATAGCCTCTCTGCCATGTCTTCTCCCTCAACGCCTTCCCCCCATACGCCTGCCCCCGATACGCCCCCGGCCGCACCGCCCACGCGCACCAGCCTCCTGCAGTATCCGTCGTTCGTGCGGCTCTGGTTCACCCGCACCTCGATCGCGGCCGCGTTCCAGATGCAGGGCGTCGCGGTCGGCTGGCAGCTCTATGACATGACCGGCAATCCGATCGATCTCGGCATCGTCGGCCTCATCCAGTTCCTGCCTTTGGTCGTGCTCAATCTGGTCGTCGGGCAGGTGACCGACCGCTACGACCGCCGCGTGATCCTGCGGAACTGCCAGATCGTCAAGGTGCTGATGCTGAGCCTGCTCGGGATCGGCAGTGCGATGGGCTGGCTCACCCGCGAGTGGATGTTCGCGATCCTGCTGGTGTCCAGCACGGCCCGCGCGTTCGAGATGCCGGTGACCCAGGCGTTGCTGCCGAGTATCGTGCCGATGACGATCCTGCCGCGCGCGATCGCCGCGTCGGCGACCGCACAGCAGACCGCGATCATCAGCGGCCCGGCGATCGGCGGATTTCTTTATCTGCTGGGTCCGGTGGTGGTCTATGCGACCTGCGCGATCGTGTGCGCCACGGCGGCCGTGCTGGTCAGCGGCATCCAACTCATCAACAACAAGCAGGACAAACGCCCGATCACGCTCGAAAGCGTGTTTGCCGGGTTCTCCTTCATCTGGAGCCACAAGGTGCTGTTGGGCGTGATGTCGCTCGACCTGTTCGTGGTGTTGGTCGGCGGCATCACCGCGCTGCTGCCGATCTTCGCCAAGGACATATTGCAGACCGGGCCGTGGGGCTTAGGACTGCTGCGCTCGGCGCCGGCGCTCGGCGCGCTGACCGCGTCGGTGGTGCTGGCGCGCTGGTCGATCGAGGCCAAGGCCGGCAAGATCATGTTCCTGAGCGTCGCCGCATTCGGCGTGTCGATTTCGGTGTTCAGCCTGTCGACGTCGCTGGTGCTGTCGCTGATCGCGCTGGCCGGCTACGGCGCCGCCGACGCCATCAGCGTCGTGATCCGCCACTCGATGGTGCAGACCCGCACGCCGACCGAGATGCTCGGCCGGGTCATCACGGTGAACTCGATGTTCACCGGATCGTCCGGCTCGCTCGGAGAATTCCGCGCCGGTATGATGGCGGCATGGCTCGGCGTCGTGCCGGCGGCGCTGTTCGGCGGTATCGGCGCGATCGCCGTGGTGTTGATCTGGATGCGTTTGTTTCCGGAGATCGCGCGCATCGATAAGCTGACGTCGGAGGATGGCAAGCGGTAGATGTCGAACCCGCCACTTCACATCGGCACCGCGACGGGCGCCGAACTCGACCTGATGGTCGAGTGGGCGGCGGGCGAGGGCTGGAATCCGGGCCTCGCCGACGCCGACTGCTTCCATGCCGCCGATCCGGGCGGCTTCCTGGTCGGCCGCCTGAACGGCGAACCAATCGGCTGCATCTCGGTCGTCACCTACCAACCGGCGTTCGGGTTTCTCGGATTCTATATCGTCAAGCCGGCGTCGCGCGGGCAGGGGCACGGCCTGCGCATCTGGAACGCGGGGATGGCGCGGCTGGAAAATCGCGTCGTCGGTCTCGATGGTGTGATCGCGCAGCAGGGGAACTACAGACGATCGGGGTTTGTGCTCGCGCACCGCAACATACGCTTCGGCGGTGTTGTCGACTGCGAGCAACCGCACGACGCGAAGATCGTTGCCATCGGCTCCGACTTGGTAGGCGCGATTGTCGCCTACGACCGGGCGTTCTTTCCTGCCGCGCGCGACGCATTCCTGCGGTGCTGGCTGCGGCCGGTCCGGCGCACGGGACTGGCGCTGATCGAAGACGGCACGGTTCGGGGCTACGGCGTCATTCGCGCCTGCCAACGAGGCTCCAAGATCGGTCCGTTGTTCGCGGACACCGAGGCAGGCGCCGATCTGCTTTTCAGAGCGCTCACCGCCAATGCAAAGGGCGAGGAGGTTTTCCTCGATTGTCCGGAGCCGAACGCGTCGGCAACCGGCCTCGCCGCCCGCTATGGCCTGTCGCCGGTGTTCGAGACCGCGCGCATGTACCGCGGGCCTGCGCCCGCGCTACCGCTTGCCCGCATCTACGGGATTTCCACCTTCGAGCTCGGTTAGGCCAACGGCCGCGCCTACTGCCGCACCACCAGCACCGAGCACTGCGCATAGCGCACCACATGGCCGGTGTGCGATCCCAGGAAGTAGGTGCGGATGCCGGGCTTGTGCACCCGGTGCGAGCTCATGATGATGAGATCGGCCTTGATCGATTTCGCCTCTTCCAGGATCTCCTGGTAGATGCCGCCCTGACGCACCGTGGCGGAGACCTTCGCCGGATCGAGGCCGGTTTCCTTGCACACGATCGACAGCGCGTCCTCGGCGGACTTGCGCTGCTGCGTCTCGAAGTCCGGTGGCACGTATTCGGCGAGCATCACAGGCGTCAGCGGCAGCACGTTGATCAGCCGCAACAGTCCGCCGGACTCCTGCGCCATGATCACGGCTGCGGAGATCGCCGGTTTGGCGAGCTCCGTTTCGCTCAGATCGATCGGAACCAGAATAGAATTGTACATGGTAACGTCCTCTCCCAGTAAAGGACTTGAACCACGCTGCTATCCTGCCACGCCGGCACCGCTGGCGTAACCGTCTTGTTAGTCGGTAGCGGTCTTGAGCAGGCGCGGCGTCACGAATCGCTCCAGTCGCCCACTGCGGGGATGGAGCTTGTCCCAATCGTCGCCTGCGAAATCGATCACCGCAAGCCCCGATGTCGGCAGTCCCTCGTTCAGCCGCTCGCGCGCTTCGACGTCGCCCGCGGCGATCAGCAGCCGGGCGGCCTCGTGCAGCCCTGGATTGTGGCCGACCACGACCAGCGTGCCGATGGAGGCCGGGGTCTCTTTGACGGCCGCGACGATCGCCTCCGGGGTCGCGTCATACAGCCGGTCCTCGTAGAACACCGAAATCCCCGCCGGCAGCGTGGCGGCCAGCCCGTCCCAGGTCTCGCGCGTGCGGCGCGCCGGCGAGACCAGGGCATGGCGGGGCACCAGCGCGTGGTGCGCCATGTAGGCGCCCATCTGCGGGGCGTCCTTGAGGCCGCGCGCGGCCAGCGGGCGGTCCCGGTCCCGTGTTCCGGGCGCGCCTTTTTCGGCCTTGGCGTGTCGGAAGATCATCAATCGCATGGTGCGTTCTCGGTGCGTTTTCTCGGCGCGTCTCTCAGTGCGATTCTCAGAGCGTTTCTCAGAGCGTTTCTTGGCGTCTTTAGTTGGCGCTTTGTTGGCATCGATTTTCGGTGCCGGGGAGTCTAGCATGAGCGCCGGGCGGAGGGGCGGCCGGTGCGGCCGCGATCATCGGGATCAAATGTCGTGAGTTCTTCGAACGGGCCGGCTGCCGCGTCGACCTGGTACACCGATACGATCGTCCCCGTGGCCGAGCGCGGGCCGGTGACCAGCGACATCGACGTCGACGTGTGCGTGATAGGCGCCGGGCTCGCCGGCCTCACCGCCGCCCGCGAACTGGCGCGTGCCGGCTGGTCGGTGGTGGTGATCGAGGCCCGCGAGATCGCCTGGAACGCGTCCGGCCGCAACACCGGCTTCGTGCTGCCCGGCTTTGCCTGCGGCATGGATGCCGTGGTCAAGCGGGTCGGGCTCGATGACGCCAAGGTGCTGTGGTCGCTCTCCGAGGCCGGGCTGGAATACGTGCGCACCACCATCCGCGAGACCGGGATGCCCGGCGTCGACCCGGTCGAGGACGGTTGGCTCAAGGTCGCGAAGTCGGACAATGCCGACGACGATCTCGCCACCGTCCGCCTGATCGGCCAGGACCTCGGCGGACAAATCGAAGGCTGGCCGGTCGAGCGCGTGCGCGACGTGCTCAAGAGCAACCACTACTTCCACGCCGTGTTCATGCCGCAGGCGTTCCACATCCATCCGCTCAACTACGCGCTCGGCCTCGCGGCGGCCGCCGAGGCGGCGGGCGCGCGCATCTTCGAGAAGACACCGGCGCTGTCGATCGACACCACCGGGGTGCGCAAGCGGGTGGTCACGCCGAAGGGACGGCTGCGCGCCGACCACGTCGTGCTCGCCGGCAATGTCCACCTCGGCGATCTGGTGCCGCGCATTTCCGGCACGCTGATGCCGGTCTGGACCTATGTGATGACCACCAAGCCGCTCGGTGGCCGGCTCGAGTCGGCGGTGACCTTCCGGGGCGCGGTCAGCGATACCGACATGGCCGACAATCACTACCGCATCGTCGGCGGCGACCGGCTGATGTGGTGCGGGCGGGCGACCACCTGGCAGCGCGAGCCGCGCAGTCTCGCAGGTGCGCTGACAGCGGACATCAAGGAGGTCTATCCCCAGCTCGGCGGGTTCGAGGTCGATCACATCTGGACCGGCGTGCTCGGCAACTCGCTGCACCGCATGCCGCAGCTCGGCGAGCTGTCGCCGCGCATCTGGCTGGCCAGCGGGTTCGGCGGCCACGGCATCAACACCACGGCGATGGCGGGCCGGGTCATTGCTCGCGCGATCACCGAGAGCGACGACACCTGGCGGCGTTTTGTTCCGTTCGAGCTGGTGTGGTCGGGCGGCGCGATCGGCCGCGTCGCCGCGCAGGTGCACTATTCGTGGTATCGCTTCAATGAGCGCAGCAAGGCGCGTCAGGCGCGCCGGCGCGAGGCCGAGTTCGGCCGCGCGTTGTAGTGGACGTGGCCGATGCCGACTCGTGCCTTGTTTGCACGGTTCGTCGTTCTCGCGAGTCATAAGACCTCCGAGGCTTGCCAATTTTTCCCCTCGCGCAACGCGAGGGAGCAGAGCGCCGACAGGCGCTTGGGGTGGATCGCCACCCCTTCGCGGGCCAGTGACGCAGGCCCGCAGGGCATAGCGTGTCGAAGACGCGCGTGAACGCGCTTTCGTACGCTCGCCCTCGCATCCCCTCGCAGACCAGCTCACGCAGTCCGCGCATCCGGGGGACGCTCGCCTCTCGGCGCTCCACCGCGGCGATTTTTTGGCCCCGAGCCCGCCTTGGCCAGATCGTCGGGCGTTGCACATGAGCGGTGCCCTTCGGTCTCGCATTGGCGCATTCCCGCTCGTCGTGGCGGAAGGGCGGTGTTGCCGGGGGCCTCCCGGGTGTTGGTTACGAGCCAACGCGCGGGACGCCGGTCCCGTCCTGCTCATGCCGTCGCGACGAGCACCCAAGCGGGCGGGACGACACGACGGTGCCACAATAATCGATGGGGCGAATGCACGCTCGACTGTTCATAGCCTGGTGATGGCGGCGTGCGCCGTCGGCGCTGCAAGTGAGCAATGTGCAACAGTCGTCGTACTTTGTGTAAGGCGGGCGCTATGCACATGATTTTAAGCCGTGTGGACAGCGAAGCGCTCGTCACAATGCGTTCCGTGGTCTGTGGTGACTCGGCAATTCCGAAGGACACGACGCGCGGCGTTTGGCGCATGCTGCAGCATTCCATATGAGTCATAAGCGCGTGACGCACTTGCGCGCATTTCGAAAAATTGCAACCGTCGTCACAAGGCGGACATGATCCGTCGGCTAGTTTCGGCGTTGGGGAAAATCCACTCCACTTTTAGTTTGTTCAGCTTGTTGTTGGATCAGCCTGAGATTGGCGCCTGCAAGACAGGTGTTGGATTAGTTGGAAGAACGGTAGCACCTTCGCATACAATCACCGAAATCACCGAAATCACCGAAATCGCCGATGGTCGCTGCGCTCAAGTCAATTTGTGCGCTGAGCTTTGGCGCTGCCCGTGAGTGCATTCGGAAGCGCGCTACGCGCCACCAGGGAGAATCGATAAGGTGTCACCGCGGGCGTAAGGTGACACCTTGATTATCGATGGAGCGAAAGATGAAAAGCCGCAGGAGGAAGAACCTCAACAAGAGTTGCATATGTCATTCTATTTTTGTTTTTCTGATCTCACTGTTGGCGTGTCAAATCCCAATCGGGGCCAGTGCGCTCGACTTGACTGACAAGTGGCGCCAGTTATCGCCGCAGGAGTTCGAGAGCGTCAGCCCGTATTTTGCGCCTTACGAAATCAAGGCCCACCGCGACGACATTTGGGTATTGGACTTGGCGAGTCCAAAAGTGATGAGGATTGAATCACCTGAGTTCTGTCGAAAAGGTCTCTGCTTGACGATCGTCATTCTTGCTTGTCGTCGCTCCTTGTGTCCCTCGACCGCTGTTTTTGCAGGAAGGCAAGTTAGCCTCCAAAGACAAATAATTCCGTTTTTTGGAGGCACTCGGCTTCTCAGGTTTCCTCGACCCAAAGATCGAACGACGGTCGTCATGATCGCCGAGAATTTTGTAAGCGCCGTAGTCAGTTTTGGGGAGGATTGAAATGTCGGCAGTGAACAAGTCTGTTGCGTATCACTTTACTTCTGGTGTTTTCGATGCAGCCCACGTTCAAAAAATTTACGAAGCGTTGAGGTCGGTCGAAAGCACTGGCCCCGGAACAGGAGTGTTCCGCACGATTCTGGAAAACATACCAAACAACAAACTTCCGGGACTCGGTGGCGAGTCTATCAACAACATCCTGATCACAGACGACTACTCTAGGATAAGTCAAAATGAGCCTCCGCCATATACGGGCTCGGCAGCCGTCGTAAATGGGGATTACGGTGACACCTTACCCATTGCACTGATTGCCTGAGGCCACCACAATGCCTCCATGGCACGCCTCGCCCGCATTGTCGTTCCGGGCCATCCGCATCACGTGACCCAGCGCGGCAACCGCCGCCAACCTGATCTTCTTCAAGCCGCCGCTCATCAATACGGCGCGTAGGATTTTTCCTCGACCAGATCGGAGCCCATCAGCTCGTCGATCTTGCGCTTGATCGCGGAGCGCCGGTCGTTGGTGTGGTACACGGCGCGCGCGAGCGCGACGAACGGCGCGCCGAAATCGCGCTGCCGCTCGCAGTCGCGGATGTCGTCCTCGATCCGCCACAGGGCTTCGTTGGTGGTGCGCAGTTCGGCCTTCAGGGGCGCGAGCGCCGGCGTTGCGGCGAGCAGCGGCGTCAGCACGCCTGACAGCGCCGCGAGCTCGCGGCCGATATTGGCGCGCTTGCCTGCGTCGGCGATCTTCTCGGACTTGATCTCGAGAATCGTCACCTTGTCGACGAGTTCACCGACCGATATGGGTACTTCGATCTTTGGCGCCATTTCCCGCTCATCCACGCAAGTAACTCAATGAACGCGCCTCCTATGGCATCGAATTCCCGCGCTGTCGATCCGGCCGAACCGCGGATCGCAGTCCTGGTCGATCGCGAGGGGCTCGGCGACGCGCTCTTGAAAATCCCGTTCCTGCGTGCGGTCCGGCGCGCGTTTCCGGGGCACCGGATCTGGTGGATCGCCACCCACCAGACCGCGATGGAGGACGATCTCGCGCCCTGGGTCGCGCCGCTCATCGACCGCGTCATCTCCCAGGCGGGCCTCACCAGTCCCGATCGCGAGATCATCCCGCGGCTGCGCGCGTTGCCGGCGTTCGATCTGGTGTTCGATTCGCGCTCGCGTTTCATGACGCTGCTGCTGACGCGCCTCAATCTCAAGCACCGCGGCTATTACGCCTGTGCGCCCGGATTCATGTTGTCGGATCGGCCGCCGCCGGGGCGATGGACGCGTCCGACTGGGATCGCCGCGCGCATGCTCACGATGATCGAGGCGGCGACCGGCCGCGCCGCCGACTGGAAAGGCACCTTGGACGTTTCCCCGGCCGCGCAGCAGCTTGCCGCGGCGCGGTTGCCGGACGGTGCGCGCTATGTCGGGTTGGCGCCGGGCAGCCGCGAAGTACGCAAGAACTGGCCGCTGGAGCGATACATCGCGCTTGCCACCGCGCTCGCCGCCAAGGGCTATGCGCCGGCGTTCCTGATCGGGCCGCAGGAGCGGGCCTGGCTCGAGACGCTGCGGTCTGCGGTTCCGCAGGCGCTGTTTCCCGAGGCCGAGCCGGTCGATCCGGCGCTCGGCATCGGCCGGCTGGAGTTCGCCATCGCGCTCGGCCGCCGGCTGACCGCTGTGGTCGCCAATGACAGCGGCGTCGGTCATCTGATGGCTACGCTAGGTACGCCGCTGGTGAGCCTGTTCGGCCCGAGCGATGCGAAGCGCTGGGCGCCGTTCGGCGAGCACGTCATCATCGTGCGGGCGCAGGAATTCGGCGGCGAGACTATGGAAGCGATACCGGTCGAGGCGGTGAGTGGGGCGGTCGGCAGGTTGCTCATAACCTGACGCGGCTTGAGGCCGGCTGTGAAGTTTTTCAATCAGCAATTGACGCGCCATGATGCTGCCAACGGTAGGGACCTATCTAGAGTTCGTTCTGATGGGGTTGTCCAATGTCACTCGTCTACAGGCCTGCCCGAGCGCAAGATTTGGCAACGACCGACGCGCTGGTTGTTGCCAGCATCAACGACCTTACCGAGCGTCATGGCTTCGGCTCGATGGCGACTTCAAGCCCTCCCAACTTTCAGCTGTTCTCGCTCAAAGACGACCCCGATGGCCTGTGGATCGCGGAGGACGGCACCGACATTCTTGGCTTTGCCTGGAGTTGGGTATGCGGCGATCTCTGGTTTCTCGCCCAGCTATTTGTCGATCCCGCCCAACAAGGTCGCGGCATCGGGAATGAGCTCTTGGAATTGACCTTGGAGCATGCTCGGAAATCGAGAGCGCCTCATAAGGCACTGATTACTTTCACCTTCAACCGTGTCTCGCAGGGCCTCTACATCCGGCACGGCCTCTTTCCCAAGATGCCAATTTATTTTTTCGGGGTTCCGCGTGAAGATCTGATTGCCAGTTTGCCGGAACCGCCTTTGCATAGCATCGCGATCGAGGACACAGCCGCACACATGAATAGACTTGCTGACATCGATAGGCAGGCTGTAGGGGTCGCACGCGAGAAGCATCACCGCTATCTGCTCAATGAGCCGGGAACCACAGGTGTCATGCTCTGCGCCGGCCGGGACTGCGTCGGTTACACCTACATCAGTTCAAAAGGGCATATTGGACCCCTGGCCGTGACGCAGGCCAGCGTGCTTGATGATGCCTTCATGACGGCATTGAAGATTGCGGTCGACGGGGCCTCCGAAAAAATATCGGCGTTTGTGCCAGGCACATGCGACAGCGCACTCAGCGTTGCGATCAATCACGGCATGCGCATCACCTTTCCGATGCTACTTATGGCATCGCCCGGCTTTGGCACTTGGACGCAGTATCTGCCCCGCAACCCAGGCTTCATGTGATCACTTAGTGGTAGGACGTTGGCTCAGCGTGATTCCCGGCGAGCCATGAACGCCAGCCGCTCGAACAAATGCACGTCCTGCTCGTTCTTGAGCAGCGCGCCATGCAGCGGCGGGATCAGCTTCTTGGGATCGCGCTCGCGCAGCGTCTCCGGGCCGATGTCCTCGACCATCAGCAGCTTGAGCCAGTCGAGCAGTTCCGAGGTCGACGGCTTCTTCTTCATGCCGGGCACGTCGCGGATCTCGTAGAACAGCCGCAGCGCCTCGGCGACCAGCCGCTGCTTGATGCCGGGGAAATGCACCTCGACGATCGCCGACATGGTGTCGTGATCGGGAAAGCGGATGTAGTGGAAGAAGCAGCGGCGCAGGAACGCGTCCGGCAATTCCTTCTCGTTGTTCGAGGTGATGACGACGATCGGGCGCTGCCGCGCCTTCACGGTCTCGCCGGTCTCGTAGACGAAGAACTCCATGCGATCGAGTTCGAGCAACAGGTCGTTCGGGAACTCGATGTCGGCCTTGTCGATCTCGTCGATCAGCAGCACCGGCCGCGCCTCGGAGACGAACGCGTCCCACACCTTGCCGCGCTTGATGTAGTTGCGGATGTCCTGGACCCGCTGGTCGCCGAGCTGGCTGTCGCGCAGCCGCGACACCGCGTCGTACTCGTACAGGCCTTGCAGCGCCTTGGTGGTCGACTTGACGTGCCATTCGATCAGCGGCGCGTTCAGGCTCTTGGCGATCTCCAGCGCCAGCACGGTCTTACCGGTGCCGGGCTCGCCTTTGACCAGCAGCGGCCGTTCCAGCGTGATGGCGGCATTGACCGCCACCTTGAGGTCATCGGTGGCGACATAGGCGCTGGTGCCTTCGAAACGCATGCGATCGTCCTCGTCACGACGGGGCTTGGTCACGATAGGGCTCACCGCGCCCGTTCACGCTGCCTTCGCACGAACGTGACCGGAATTGAAGGGCGGGCCCCCGAAATCGGGCTATTATCGGCACAATGCAGACCTGACATGAATGAGAACTTTAGGCGACCAGGCTTTGGCGACCAGACCTGCCGCGAAAGGGAAAGCCGCATGCGATTTCCGGCCGGCATTCTTCTCAGCCTCGCCATCATCACCGGCGCCGCGGCGCAGTCCGCGCCGCCGGCCACCGCAATCGCCACCTTCGCGGGTGGCTGCTTCTGGTGCGTGGAGGCGGATTTCGACAAGGTCGCGGGCGTGATCAGCACGACGTCGGGCTATATCGGCGGCATGGCGGTCGATCCGACCTACCAACAGGTCGTGACCGGCCGCACCGGCCACACCGAGGCGGTGGAGGTCGTGTACGACCCGGCGGTGGTGAGCTACGAGCGGCTGCTCGACGTGTTCTGGAAGAACCACGACCCGCTCGCCAAGGACCGGCAGTTCTGCGACCGCGGCAACCAATATCGTCCCGGCGTCTTCTATCATAACGACGAGCAACGCGCGCTCGCGGAAGCGACCAAGAAGAAGCATCAGGCGCGCTTCAAGCAGCCGATCCAGACCGAGATCACCGCGGCGACGAAGTTCTACAAGGCCGAGGACTATCACCAGGATTACTACAAGACGAATCCGGTGCGCTACCAGTTCTACCGCTTCAATTGCGGACGCGACGCGCGGCTCGAAGAGCTGTGGGGCAAGCCGGGATCGTGAGCATGGTCAACCGCCGCAGCTTCCTCCTGGGTGGCGCCGCGTTCGCATCGGCCGCCGGATTCTGGTGGATCTACGACACCAGCGAGGCGAGGGGCCGTTTCGAGGTCGAGCGCACCGACGCCGAATGGCGCGGCCTGCTGACGCGGGCGCAGTTCGACGTGTTGCGATTGCATCGAACCGAAGTGCCGGGATCGAGCCCGCACAATCACGAGAAGCGCAAGGGCGTCTACGCCTGTGCCGGATGCGAGCTGCCGCTGTTCGCGTCGGACACGAAATACGACAGCCGTACCGGCTGGCCGAGCTTCTATCAGCCGTTGCCGAATGCGATCGGCACCGCGCGCGACTACGTGCTGCTGATTCCGCGCACCGAGGTGCACTGCCGGCGCTGCGGTGGGCATCTCGGCCATGTGTTCGACGACGGGCCGCCGCCGACCGGCCTGCGCTATTGCATGAACGGCGTCGCGATGACGTTCAACCCGTCATCTGAAGCCTAGGGCATGATCCCGAAAAAGCCTGCCCCGGACTTGATCCGGGGTGGGAACCGGTTTTCGGAGAAGATCATGCTCAATCAAGAAGTCTTTAGAGCTTGAGTTCGCGTTCGATCCGCGCCATCTCGGGGCGCGCCAGGTCAAGCCGTCGCAGCAGCGCGAAGTCTTCCTTGATGAGCTGGCCGAAGCTGCGCTTCGCGTCGTCGGTGCGGTCCTTGACCGACGCATAGAGCCGCATCGCTTCGTCATAGCGCCCCTGGAACAGGTTGGCATGGCCGAGATAGACGATGTTCCTGCGGTTGTCGGGATTGATCGATTGCGCCGCCTCGAGATGAGCGGCGGCCTGGGTGACGCGGCCGGCCAGTAGTCCGGTCCAGCCGGCATCGCCATAAGCCTGCGCCAGGCCGTTGCGGTTGGCGTCGTTCGACGTCTTCATGAAATTGTCGCGGGCGATTTCGAGCCAGCGCTCGACGGCGACGAAGGCTTCGCCATAGGCGTCGCGCGCGGCCGCCGGGTCGCTGACTTCCAGGAGCAGGCTGGCGAGCTTGGTCAGGTCATCCCGAAGGCGCCGGTGCCGATCCTGGCTCCTTGGCTCCTGATCGATGAGTCGGCGGTCGATGCCGATCATCTCGCCGATATATTGACGCGCGGCGCTGCGGTCGCCGAACCGTTGCCGCACGAAATCGCTGAGCTTGTTGAGCGTCCACTGCAGGTCGCTGAGGGCGGTCAGGTTGGTGGGCGCCCGCGCCACGAAACGCCGGTCGATCGTCAGCTCTTCCTCGAAATATTTCCGCGCGGCACGGTAATCGCTCATGTCCCGCAACACGTTGCCGACGCGGTCGAGCGCCAGCGACAGGTCGCGCAGCGCGTCATTGTCGGTATCGGGCGCCCGTTCGAGCAGCCGGCGGCGCAGCGCCAGCTCCTCCTCGTGCAGCGCCAGCGCCGAGGCGTAGTCGTTGGTGCGGGCCCGCACCGCTCCAAGCTTGCTGACGGCTGATGCCAGGCCGCGCATCCGCACCAGGCTGTCGGGTTCGCGCACGATCAACCGCCGTTGAATCGCAAGCGCTTCCTCGTAGTACTTCGCGGCCTCGGTATGATTCGACTCGTCGCGGTCCAGATCGCCGATCCGGTTGAGGCTCCACGCGAGGTCGGTCAGGCTCGTGATGTTGTCGGCGTCGGCATTGGCAATCGAACGGTCAAGTTCGAGCTGCTCGTTGAAGGCGGCCCGCGCGCCGGCCATGTCTTTGTTCTCGCGCAACGTGTTGCCGAGATAGTCGAGCGCGCTGGAAACATTGCGCTTTGCAGTCAGGCTGTTGGGGTCGCGCTCCAGCAGCCGGCGGCGGATCGCCAGCTCCTCGCGATGCGTGGCGGTCGCCGCCGTGAATTCGCGACGGCGGCGCTTGATGTCGCCAATTTTTTGCAGGAGCGATGCCAGGGTCGCTTGCGGGGCGACGACGGTCGGATCGGCTGCGAGCCTGCGCTGCAGCACGATCGCCTCTTCGTAGAGCACCAGCGCGTCACTCTGCCTGCCAAGCTGGCGATCGAGATCGCCAATCCGGCTCAGGCTGAAAACCAGATTTTCCTGCCAGTCCCGCCGGGTCATTGAGCGCTTGTGCAGCGCGCGGTCGATCGTGAGGGCCTCTTCGAAATACTTGCGGCTGCCATTGGCATCGCCTTGATCGCGGATCATCTGGCCGACGCGATCGAGCGCGATCGACACGTCGGTCATGCGTTGCGAGTCGCCCGGGAGGGCGTTGAGCCGCCGTTGACGTACCTCCAGCCGCTCTTCGAATGCCTTGCGAGCCTCGCCGCGATCTCCCAGCCTGATGTAGAGGTCGCCCAGCTCTCCAAGATGGATTTGTAGATTGTTCAGCAGACGGTCCGGTGGCCGGCCTTTGCCGAGCTCACGTTCGACTGCAACGGCCTCCTCGAAATACTTGCGCGCACCGGCATGTTGTTCCCTGCGCACATGGCTGCGCGCCACGCCGATCAGTGAAACGGCGAAATCATCCTTCCAAAGCGTGACGTCCGGGCTCGCGCGCAACATCTCGCGCACGATCGCGAGGCCTTCCTGGAAGGATTGCTCCGCGGCGTCGAACTCCTTGGCCTGAAGCTTGACCTCGCCGAACACGTTGAGGCTGACCACCAGGAGCCGGCGGATCTCGATGTCCTCGGGATCGAATTTGACCAGCCGCCGCGTCGTCTCGACCGCCATCGAAGCTGTGGCAAGCGCGGGAGTCGGGCGTGCTTCCGGCGTCGAGGAGGCGGTTGTGCGGTCGCCGGTGTCGTGGGTCTCCTCGGCACCGGATGCAAGCGTTTGATCGGTTCCGCTTGCGCTGTTGGTTTGCGCGGTATCGCTGGCGCGCCGCGCCACCAGCGCCTGCGAGGCGCTGCGATCCGTGGAGGTGAGCGGCACGGCGATGTTGAAGATCACGTTCTCCAACAGGTCCATGACCTGTTTCTTGTTGGCGAGCGCGCGCGCCCGCTCGGCCTCGGTTTCGGCCAGCCGCTCTTTGAGCTCGTCGGTCTGCTTGGCGAGCGCGGCGCTTTGCCTGGAGATGGTGTTGCGCTGGAGCGTCGCGTCAATGCCGAAGCCCGCCAGGAGCAGGAATGCCAGGACGGTGGAGGCGATCACGGCGACGCGCTTGGTGGTGCGTGCGCGCAGGCTCTTGTCGAGGAAGGCGATGACCGCGGGATAGTCGCCGCCGTAGCGTTTCGCCCAGGCCGCGTTCGGCTTGGTCTCGGAGCGCCACGCGACCAGGTTCGCGAGCTCGCGGCCGCGCAGAACCTCGCCGCTGCCGTGCCGGTCGACCAGGCGGCGCCACTGTTGCGCGGCGCGGCCTTCGGCGCCCAGCCAATCCGACAGCTTCTTCCATTGCCGGATCAAGCTCTCGTGGCTGATGTCGACATAGGTGTCGGGCGCGAGCTTCGGATTATGCGGATCGAGCTCGGGCACCAGGAAGTTGACGCCGGGCGCCCGGAAGGCGTCGACCACGGCGCGCACGCCGGCCTCGTCGCCGCCGCAGGCCACGATCAGGTCATTGAGCCGGGTGGGGCGGCGCACCGCGTCGGCGATGGTGGTGCCGGCGGTCAGCGCCCGGAACACCCATTCGGCGACCTGCGCGCGCTGCTTGCCGAGGTCGTCGAAGATCTGGTTCGCGTGCGCGTTGAGCGCACCGCTCAAGCCCTCGATCGCGACGTAGTCTTCGACGGTCAGGTTGACGCGCTTGCCGGGGGCCCGTTCATGCGCCCGCTGCCACATGCGGTTGAGCGTGTATTGCAGGAGCGGCAGCTGGTCCGCCCGCCGCATCAGCCGGTCGAGCTGGTCGCTGCCGTCTTGATTGTCCCACGGCGCGAAATTGGCGAGGTCGTTGAGCAACCGGTTCACCAGCGCCGGTTCGATATCGATGTTGCAGACCTCGGCCGGCCCGCTGATCGCCTCGCGGCAATTCTCCCGGGTCATGCGCGGCGTCAGGAACATGCCGGCGTTGATGGCGTCCGACAGCCCTTCGATCAGCGCGCAGGCGCCGAGATACTCGGAGCGCATCGTGATCGTCACATAGATGCGGGCGTTCGCCTCGCGTGCGCTTTCAAGCAGCAGTGCGACGAAGGCCTCGGCCTCTTCGCGGCCTTCATAGTCCTGGTAGCGGAACAGCTCCTCGAACTGGTCGACCAGCAGCAGCAGGTTTGCGCCCTCGCGCAGATGCCCGGAACGGCACCATTCGATCACCGCGCGCGGCCCGCGTGCGAGATAGGCCCGCAGCATGTCGACGTCCTGCGCCGCGACGTCGGGATTTTCTTCGACGCCCTCGGTTTCGAGCAGCCGGCGCGCGAGATTCTTCAGCGGCGAGCCGCCGGGGCGGAAGTCGACGATCTTCCAGCGCGAGCCGGCCTTGGCCATGAGGCCAAGCTCGAGCGAGTCGAGCAGTCCGGTGCGGACCAGCGACGACTTGCCGGTGCCCGACGAGCCCAGTACGGCGAGGAAGCGGGTCGCCGCCAGCCGGTCGACCATCGCGTTGGTGCAGTCCTCGCGGCCGAAGAACAGGTCGGTTTCCTCGCGCCGGAAGGCGCGCAGGCCGGGGTAGGGCGCACGCTGCAACAGGTCGTCGGTCACCGCCGGAGCTCCGCGACAATCTTTTCGACGCTGTCCGCCGTCAGCCCTTCCTGGCAATCGATCTTGGCGAATCCGCCGGACATGGCGATCTCAGGCTTCGGCGCCGGCGGTGCGAACAGGATGGTCTTCACCCGCGGCGGCTCGCCCCGCTGCCGCTCGATCTTGCTGTAGCGGCGCAATTGCGCACGGATCCAGGGCGCGTCGGCCTTGCCGTAGACCAGGAGCAGGGTGTCGCAATCGATCAGGTTGGCGTCGAGGTCCTTGGTGATGTCTTCGGCCGATCCCTCGAACAGCGGACCGGCGGCGATCCAGTCGCGCTTGTGCTCGAACGCCTGGAGCAACTGGTCGGTGACCTCCTTGTCGCTCGAATCCGCGTTGATGAACAGGAACTGGCTCTTGGCCGCGCCATCGCCGGACTTTTCCTTCTCGGCCACTTTCTCGGCCTTGGCCTTTTCCTTTTCCGCGGCGGCGTTCTTGCGTTCGATCGCTTTCTTGATCTCCTTCATGAACTCCTGAAGGCCCATGACCAGCACGTCCGGGCCGTCGAGCAGCCGCTTGTCCCAGTGCGTGATGGTCGCCGGATTGATGTCGGGGCGACGCCATTGCAGCACCGGCTTGCCGGAAGCCTTGGCGGAGTCGTGCTGGAATTGTGCGTAGCTGCTGGGCTCGGTCGCGCCGTCGGCCAGCAGGTCCGGCGGGCGGTTCGAGCGGTAGGGCCCGAGCAGCTGGACCAACATCCCGGACTGCGCGAGGTCGGCGTTGAAGGCTTCCGCGAATTCGGGGCCGCCTTGCTTGTAGTCGGCTTCCGGCAGAATCTTCGCGCCGAACTGGCTGAGATAGGCGACGACCTGGTCGCGCTCGTCGTAGAGGTCGTTGGTGACCTGGGCGAGCAGGATGGTCTCGCCGGTGAGCGGCCCTTGGGTGTCCACGGACTTCGGCGACTGGTCGCGGATCGAGCGCAGCAGCGCCTCCATCCGGTGCGCCAGGCCCTGCAGCCGCTGCTCGTACTTCTCCGGACTGAACTTCGGCGTGAGCTTGAGCGCGACGTCCTCTTCCAGCGGGTCCTTCCAGTAGAACGGCGCCCGTTTGACCTGGAGCAGGCGGGGATGACACTCGCTTTCCAGCACCGGCAGCAGCTCGACCGGCACCAGCCGGTTCTGGTCGGGGTTGCTGGCGTCGAAGGCTTCCAGCTCTTTGATGGTCCACGGCCGCTTCATGTAGCTCGGCGACATGATCGCGATGAAGGCGGCCGCCCCGCGGGCATTTTGCGTCAGTTCTTCAAGGAATTGGTTCTGAAGGCTGCGGTTGTCGAAGAAGATATCGGGGTCGACGCCGAGGCGCTGCCGCAAGGCCACCTTCAGGTCGGCCTGGAAGCGGCTGACCCAGCGAATCTCCTGCGTGTCGGGCTCGTTGTCGAAATGCGCGTAGCTGACAAAGACGTCGTGCGCGTAGCCGGGAACGAATGACATGGCGCTACCGCCGCTTCCCCATACCAAAACCGCCCCTGGATCAATCTAGTCTAACCGGCGGAAACAACAAAGCAAAAGGCGGCTCCGCCGCCCCCATTCGGGGGCCGCCGCCCGATGTAGCTGTGGACGAAACGCCGATCGGTCGCGTTCGAGCGCGCCCCGGCATCAAGCTCGGCGGCAATCGCGGCGCAAGCGGGGCGGCGAGCCGGCCCGCGGGATCGCGAAAAATGGCTCTGTTGCCCCGGCAGGAATTGCCGATGAGGGCGAGCCTTGCCGGGTGGGACGGCGTCCGCATCATCCATAACTAATTGAAATAGCTGAATTTTTTCATTGGCATGGGGCTTGCGCCAGTGGTCCCGATGCGTGGGCCTTGGGGGGCCCACCGGTTCGCAGTTGGAGAAATCGTCATGGGTATCTTCGGTGCACTTACGACCGCAGTCACGGGCATGCGGGCGCAATCCTTCGCACTCGAAAACGTTTCGGGAAACATCGCCAATTCGCAGACCACCGCGTTCAAGCGGATGGACACGAGCTTCGTCGACCTGATTCCGGACGCGACGCCCTCCAAGCAGCTCGCCGGCAGCGTGGTCGCCAACGCGCGCATGACCAACACGGTCCAGGGCGACGTCCAGTCCGCCACGATCGGGACCTACATGGCGATCAACGGCGACGGGTTCTTCGTCGTGCAGAAGCCGGCGAGCTTCGTCGACAATCAACCGGTGTTTGACGGCATCGACCGCTACACCCGCCGCGGCGACTTCCAGCCCGACAAGAACGGCTACCTGGTCAATGGCGCCGGTTATTATCTGGCGGGCATCCCCGTCGATCCGTCGACCGGCAACCTGGTCGGCAGCGTGCCGACACTGCTGCAATTCCAGAACGACTTCCTGCCGGCGCAACAGACCACGCAGATCGAGTATCGCGCCAATCTCGCGTCCTATCCATCGGCGGCACCCAACGCGGACCCCGACATTCCGCGTTCGGAGTTGCTCGATCCGACGACCTTCTCCTCCAATCCGACCGCGGGCGCACCCGTTGCCGCCACCATCGCGGGCTCCGGTGCACAACTCGCCGACGTTATTACCGGGGTGTCGGGCACGGGAACGTTCGCGGTGCCCGCCACGACGCAGTTGGGCGCCGGCATGGGCGGTACGTTGCGGATCACGGTCACCAACGCGGGTGGTGCGCCCACCAACTACGACCTGGTATTCGCCGACACCGATACGCTCAATGACATCATGGGTGACATCAACGGCCTCGCAGGCTTGAATGCCGCGGTCACGGCGTCGATCGACACCTCGGGTGGCACCAACAAACTGCGGATCGATGCCGACAGCGCCGACGTCGATTTCGAAATTGCCACTTTCTCGGGCGACGCGCTGACCGGGCGTCTCGGGCTCGCCGAAGGCGTCCCGCACCTGTCGTCCAATCTCCTGGATTCCGGCGTGTCCCAGGGTGAAACGCTGCACATCGAGGTTGGCGCCGGCATCTTCGACGTCGTCTTCGGGACCGGCCCCGGCGAGGTCTCCACCGTCGCGGAGTTGCAGACCGCGCTCGCCGGCTACCCCGTCGGCATGGGTACAGCTTCAGTCGACACCAACGGCAACATCACGCTGGTGGCCAGCGGCAACAACACGATCGACGTCAGTCCGTCGTCGACGGCGGTCAAGTTCGGCATGAGCGTGTTCAGCGCGCTGCCCGCCAACGGCACGGTCCGGGCGCAGGACCTGACGGTGTTTCTCGACCAGTCGATCAGCGGCGGCGCGGTCACTGCGTTCGATATCTCCGGGTCGCCGGTGAACATCCAGCTGCGCTGGGCCAAGGTCGACTCCGCCGATTACAGCGGCGGCACCGACACCTGGAACCTGTTCTATCAGACCGACGCCAACGCGACCGGCACGCAGTCCGCCTGGCAGAACGTCGGCGTGAACTACATGTTCGGCGCCAATGGCCAGATGGACCCGGTCATCGGCAGCCTGACGCTGTCGAACGTGAACGTGAACGGCATCGCGCTGGGCGATGTCCAACTCGTCCACGGCTCCGGCGGCATCACCCAGTTCGCCGACGCCAACGGCAGTGCGAAGGTCAACATCCTGCAGCAGAACGGTTTCCCCGCCGGCGAACTGCAGCAGGTTTCGGTCAGCGACAAGGGTCGCATCGTCGGCAGCTATTCGAACGGCCGCACCATAGATCTCGCCGAGATCACGCTCGCGAACTTCAACGGCGCCAACTCGCTCAAGCGCATCGACGGCGGCGCTTTCGAAGTGACCGACGAATCCGGTCCCGCCATCTACGGCGCGCCCGGCAAGATCGTCGGTTCGTCGCTGGAAGGGTCCAACACCGACATCGCCGACGAGTTTACCAAGCTGATCATCACGCAGCAGGCCTACTCGGCGAATACGCGAGTCATCTCCAGCGCGAACCAGATGGTTCAGGACCTCCTGAACATGCTGCGCTAACGCCGGCGCGCGTGCGCCCGGAAGGACGTAGGGAGTCATGAGTCTAACGCAGGCGCTCTCCACTGCCGTTTCCGGCATGCGGGTGAACCAGGCCGGGCTCTCGATCGTCGCCGCCAATGTGGCGAACGCCGAGACTCCCGGCTGGGTCCGCAAGACCGCCAAGCAAGTGCCGATCGCCGCCGGCGCCGTGGGCACCGGCGTCCGGATCGCCTCGATCAACCGCGAGCTCGATCAGTTCATCCAGCGCCAGATGCGGGTGGAAAGCTCAGGCGCGTCCTATGCCGGCTTGCGGGCGGAGTTCTTCGACCGGCTGCAATCGATCTACGGTCAGCCCGGCGCCGTCAGTACGCTCGAAAACGCATACAACGAGTTCGCGAGCTCGCTCCAGGTGCTGACGACGAGCCCCGAGATGGGCTCGGCGCGCAGCGCGGTAATCAATGCCGCGCAGGTGCTGGCGCAGCAGCTCAACGGCATGACCTCCGACATCCAGTCCTTGCGCGGCGACGCCGAGCTCGGGCTGGCCGACGCGGTGACCCGCGCGAACGACGCGATGCAGCGGATCACGCAGATCAATCGCCAATTGGCGAGCGCCAGCCCCGGCGACGCCACGACCGCGAGCCTGCTCGACCAGCGTGACGTCTATATCGACCAGCTCGCGCAGATGATGGATATCACCGTCGTCCCCGGCGACTTCAACCAGCTCTCGGTGTTCACCAATTCCGGGATCCAGCTGGTGGGCATCAACGCAGCGACGCTGGCGTTCGACCCGCAGGGCGGCATGAACCCGTCCGCGCAGTGGAGCAACGATCCGTCTCAGCGCACGGTCGGCACCATCGTCCTGAAGGGCGCGAACGGCAGCGACGTCGATCTTCTGGCCAGCAATGCGATCCGTTCCGGCGAGATCGCCGCCTTCGTCGAGATGCGCGACGAGGTGCTGGTCCAGGCGCAGACCCAGCTCGACGAGATCGCGGCGGCGATGGCCCGCGCCTTGTCCGACCGGACCATCGACGGCACCGCGGTCGCTCCGGTCCCACAGGCCGGGTTCGATATCGATCTCAGCAATCTGATCGACGGCAATTCGGTCCGCGTGACCTATACCGACAATCTGTCAGGCCAGCAGCGGACGCTCACGCTGATGCGCGTGGACGACCCCAATGCCTTGCCGCTGTCGAATTCGGCAACGACCGATCCCAACGACCGGGTGATCGGGCTCGATTTCTCCGGTGGCATGGCGTCGGTCGTGAGCCAGTTGTCGACGGTGCTGGCAACGACCGGGCTCCAGTTCTCCAATCCTGCCGGCAATACGCTGCGCATCCTCGACGATGGCGCCGCCAACAAAGTGAATGTCGATGCGGCCTCGGCGACCTATACCGTCACCAGCCTGACCGGCGGCGTCTCGGAACTGCCGTTCTTCGTCGATGGCAACGCGGCCTATACCGGCGCGATCAACGCGGGGGGCTCGCAGACGCTCGGCTTCGCCGGACGTATCGCGGTCAATGGGGCGCTTTCCGCCGATCCCTCGCGGCTCGTCGTGTCCCAGACCACGCCGCTGACGGCGTCCGGCGATGCGACACGCCCGAATTTCCTCTACGACCGGCTTAACAACGCCGTGCTGTCGTTCTCGCCCGAGACCGGTATCGGCATGGGGACGCAGCCGTTCAACGGCTCGATCCATGCGTTCATGCGCCAGGTCATCAGCCAGCAGGGCGCGGCGGCGGAAGCGGCCGCCAACCTGCAGCAGGGCCAGGAGGTCGTGTTCAACGCGTTGCAGCAGCGCTTCAGCGACAGCGCCGCGGTCAATATCGACGAGGAGATGGCGCAACTGCTCAGCCTGCAGAATGCCTACGCCGCCAACGCGCGCGTGCTGACGACTGTCAAAGAGATGCTCGATACGCTGTTGAGGATGTGAGATCGCCATGACCATTAGCGGTATCGGTAGTCGGTCGTCGCTGGGCGTTCAGACGCTGGTCGATATGCGCCGGCAGCTCGACGACTTGCAGCGCCAGTTCGCGACCGGCAAGAAATCGGAAACCTATGCGGGCCTCGGGCTCGATCGCGGACTTGCGGTCGGCCTGCGCAGCCGGCTCTCCGGGCTGGAGGCTTTCCAGAGCTCGATCGATCATGTCGATGTGCGTCTCAACGTCGCGCAGACCTCGCTCGACCGGCTCGCCGACATCGGGCGCGAGGTGAAATCCGCCGCGTTCCAGTCCAGCCTCATTGACAGCAACGGCACGACGATTCCGCAGTCGACCGCCTATGCCAGCTTGAACGAGATGCTCGGCCTGCTGAACACCCAGGCCGGCGACCGCTACATCTTCTCCGGCCGCGAAACCGAGCAGCCTGCGGTCGCGCGCTTCGATCACATCATGGATGGCGACGGCGCCCGCGCCGGATTCAAGCAGATCGTGTCGGAGCGGAAGCTTGCGGATCTCGGCACGCTGGGCCGAGGCCGCCTCGACATCACGGCGCCGACCGCGACGTCGGTGCAGGTGGCGGAAGAAACCCCGGCCACGGTGTTCGGCTTCAAGCTTTCCAGCATCAACTCGTCGCTGACCAATTCCACGGTGACAGGCCCGGCCGGGGCGCCGCCGGCGATGTCGGTCGACTTCACCGGCCTGCCCAATGCCGCCGAGACCATCCAGTTCCGCTTCACGCTGCCCGACGGCACGAGCGAGCTCATCACACTGACCGCGACCAACTCGACCACGCCCGGGGCGAACGAGTTTACGATCGGCGCGACCGCGGCCTTGACCGCCGGCAATTTGCAGACCGCGCTGACGGACTCGATCGAGACGCTGGCCAACACCTCCCTGGTTGCCGCCTCCGCCGTGGCCGCCGCGGACAATTTCTTCAACGGAACGCCGCAACGCGTCAGCGGTCCGCCCGCAACCGCGACCGCATTGGTGGCCGGCACGCCGGCGAACACGGTGAGCTGGTACACCGGCGAGAACGGCGCTGATCCGGCGCGTTCGACCGCGACTGCTCGCGCCGATACCTCGATCACCGTCTCCTATGGCATGCGTGCCAATGAGGAGGGGATTCGCTGGATGGTTCAGAACGTCGCGGCGTTGGCCGCCGTGACCTTCGCATCGGGAGATCCCGATGCGGTGGCCCGCAACGCGGCGCTTAATTCGCGGGTTGGCACCAATTTAGCTGTGCCGGCGGGCATCCAGACGATTGAGGACATCGAGACTGAGCTCGTCGGCGCGCAGTACACGCTGCAGGCTGCCACCGACCGGCACAAGCAGACCAAGAGCACGCTCGCCAGCATGCTGGAACAGATCGAGGGCGTGTCGAACGAGGAGACCGCGGCCGCGATCCTCGCGCTGCAGACCCGCCTGCAGGCATCGCTGCAGACGACGTCGCTGATGTACCAGACGAGTCTGGTGAACTACCTCTGATTTTCAGGCGCCGAAAATACAAAAGGCCGGAAGCGAAAGCTTCCGGCCTCGTGCGTTCAATTCTTGGCTGGAGCGCTTAGGCGCGGCCGAGCAGGCCCGCCGCCAATTCGCGATTGATGTTGATGAGCGAGCGCAGCTGCTCGCGCTTGGGCTCTTGCAACATGATGACGGTCTGGTTCATCACGAACAGCCCGAGATTGGCGACGTTCTGACGAACCGCTGCCGGCAACGCGTGCTCGGGACCGGTCACCGCGGTGAGGAAGATCGACCAGAGCTTTCGATTGTAGCGCAGCGCCACATCGAGATCGGAGCGCTTGCCGTCCCAGCGGTCGTAGACCGTCTGCAGTTGCGCTGCGGCCCGCAGGAGAAGATCTGCTTCGAGTTCACGCGGATTTGCGATCTGTCTCGCGACTGCGCCGTAAGCTTGTGCCGCATTTTGCATCTTCAAAGAGCTCCTGCTCGTAGCTGATCAATTTCTTCGCGTCCTTTAGAGCCTTATACATCTCGCCTGTTAAGATATGATTGTTGATAGTTTCGATGTATGGCCAGACGCTCGGCGCTGCACTGGTGATGTCGCGTACGAGCGAGAAGTAGTGCTCGTGATACGCACGCGGTTCTCGCGACGTGTACATCAGTTGGATGGTGAGATAGATGCGCTTCGCCGGCGTGTCGGCGCGCTGAGGAGTCAGGATGTCCTTCTCGCGCAGGATCGGCACCTGACCCTCGATCATGAGCCGCGTGCGCTGGTCGTGATTGGTCACGACGCAGTCGCCGATGATGATCTTCTCACCCGGCTTCAACTCAACCTTGAGAGCCATGTCGGTCTCCCGATTCCGGATACGTTTCAGGGCCATCGTGACGGCCCATGGTTAACCGCGAGTAAAGAAAGCGGCGGGGCTCGCGTAAAGAAAGCGGCGGGACTCTCGTCCCGCCGCTCCCACCCCCGGAATGTTTTTGCGTTAGCCGAACAGACGCATCACCGCTTGGTCCGCCTGCGACGCCAGCGACAGCGCCGTGGTGGAGAGCTGCTGGCGGGTCTGCAGGGCCAGCATGTTGGCGCCTTCCTCGTTGGTATCGGCGAGAACCAGGTTGTCGGCGCCGACCTGCAGCGTGTTGATCATCTGCTTGGTGAATTGGGTGCGGATTTCGACCAGCGACAGATTTGAGCCGAAGCTCGAGGCCTGCGATCGCAGGGTATTGAGGGCCTCGGTGAGACCATCAAGGAAGCCATCGATCGAGGGGTCGGCGTCGACGTCCGCATTCCCGAGCAGGGTGATGCCGAGCGTGGCCGTATTGATCGGCCGCGGCGTGCCGAATTCGTCCTGCGCCTGGATCTCGACCGTCGAGGTGCCGAGTTCGTTGAAAATGACCCGCAGCTTGTCGCCGCGCAGCAGGTTGATGCCGCCGAAGGAAGCATCGTCGGCGAGCTTGTTGAGCTGATCGCGCAGGTCGTTGTACTGCTTGACCAGATTGCGGCGCACGACGTTGCCGCCGATGGTGGCGGTGTTGCCGACGCCGGTGTCGCCGTTGACGACGCCGCCTGCGGTGGCGCCGACCAGCGTCATATCCGTGGTCGAGAGATTGGAGATGCGCAGTCTGCCGCTGTCGTTGGCCGCTGTCACCTTGTCGGTGAGCGAGGTGTTGGCGTTGATGCCAGCGACGATTTCGTCGATGGTCTGCGCCACGGGCCCGATCTTGGTGAGCGCGCCGCCGGCGGCAAAACCGAAGTCGTTCGCGACAACCGTGGTGCCGCCTGTCGCCACGCCAGTGACCGTGACGTTGGCTTGGCTGTTCGAGAATGCGGTATCGGACGTGAAAGACAGCGTAGCGCCAAAGGCCACCGTGATGCCGACCGGTGCGGCGGCCGCGTCAAAGGCAGCGTTCAGGGCGCCGGAGAGTTGGGCTCCGGTCACGGCGTTGGCGTCGCCGACGGCGAAGTTCGTCGCCGGGCCGCCATCGATCGTGACCTGCAAGTTCGTGTTGCTCGTTGCGGTGACAGTGACGGCGCGGGCGGTACCGCCGTTTGCGGCAATGTTGAACGAGAGCGATTGGCCGTAGAGTGGACCGGCGGCCTCGAAATCCAGGTTCGCCCAGCTGGCGCCGGTGCGGACCGCCTGTGTGTTGGTCAGATCGACGTTGACCGAGCCGGTCACCGCGCCGCCCGACAAGGTCAGGACGTCGGTCGCGGCCGGAGCGGTGAGGCCGACACTGTAGGTCGCGCTCTTGAACGACTTGTCCTGCCGCGCCTGCAGCAGGGTCGACTTCATCGATTCGATCGTTTCCTTGATGCTGGTGATGCCGTTATCGGCAGCCTCGATCGTCTTGATGCCGTTCTCCATGGAGTCGAGCAGCGAGCTCAGGTCCTTGGCGCGGCTCGTCAGGCCCGCCGACGTGAAGAAGTTGACCGGATTATCAAGCGCCGTATTGACCCGCTTGCCGGTCGCAAGCCTGTTCTGCGTCACGCTCATCATCTGAGCGGTCGACTGCAGGGACAATAAGTTTTGGCGGACGCCCGCGGACAATACGACATCGCTACCCATGGCAGGACCCCTCGTCTCATAGCTGCGCAAATTCGACGCCGCTCAGGTGAGCGGCTGGGGGTGATAATGATCTGGTAACCCTAATGCCTGGTAAAAGAGAAGCTAACGGAGGGTTAATGGGCGGGCGGGCGAAGGCTCGACCGGGCTAATCCGGCTGGATTTGGGATGCGTATTGAGAGATTTGGAATGCGCAAAGAAAAACGGCGGGGCCAGAGGCCCCGCCGTTCGATTTTGGACTGAAGTCGCTAGGCTTAGAACAGGCGGAGCACGCCTTGGTCGGCCTGCGAAGCCAGCGACAGCGCCGTGGTGGACAGCTGTTGCCGGGTCTGCAGGGCGAGCAGGTTGGCGGCTTCCTCGTTGCCGTCGGCCAGGACGAGGGTGTCCGAACCGGTCTGCAGCGTGTTGATCATCGCCTTGGTGAATTCCTGGCGATTCTGCACGATCGAGAGGTTCGAACCGAAGGCCGAGGCCTGCGACCGCAGCGAGGACAGCGCGTTCGACAGCGAGTCGAGCCGGGTGTCGAGCGAGGTGTTGCTCGAGAACTCGGTCGCCGCCGCCGTGCCGATGCCCAGCGTGCTGGTGTTGATGCCGTTGGCGTCCTGCGAGACGATGCTGATCGAGCTCGTGTTGATCTCGTTGAAGACCAGCTTCAGGGTGTCGCCGCGGAGCAGGTTGACACCGTTGAAGCTTGAGTCGTCAGCGAGCTTGTCGAGCTGGCTGCGCAGATCGTTGAACTGCGTGATCAGGTTCTTACGGACGGTGTTGCCACCGACCGTTGCGGTGTTCGCCGTGCCGGTGTCACCGTTGATGACGCCGCCCGACGTGGCGCCGACCACCGACAGATCCTCGGTCGAGAGGTTCTGGATGTTGAGCTTGCCGTTGTCGTTCGACGCTTTCACCTTGCCGGTAAGCGAGGTGTTGGCGTTGATGGCCGAGACGAGCTGATCGACCGTCTGCGCCACGGCGCCGGTCGTGGAGGCGGCGCCGCCGGCAGTGACGCCCGCGCCACCGGCGACAAAGCCGAAGTTTGCCGCCGCAAGTGCTGTACCAGCGCCGCCGTTGGCAACGACGAGATTGCTCATCGACACTGCGGCCGAACTGCTCGTGGCAGCGTTGGCAGCGGTGGCGGTGAAGGCGAGCTTGGGGCCCGCGCCGCTGCTGACGGTGATGCCAGTGTTTGCAGCAGCAAACGCGGTCGTGAGGTTGGCGGCCATTTCCGCGTCCGTCACAGCAGCTCTACTGGCAGTCGCGAGGTTGTCGCTCACCACGCCGCCGACCGTGATCTTCAGCGAGTTGGCGGCAGTGCCCTGCTCGATGGTGACCTGCGTGGTCGTGGCGCTGCCATTCAGCGACATCTTGAAGTTCAAGGTGTCGCCGGCTTCGGCGAAGTCGAGGGCGGCGTAGTTGGTGGCAGCTGTCAGCACGCCCTGCGAATTGGTCGCGTCCACGTTGACGGAACCGGTCACCGCGCCGCCCGAGAACGTCATGACGTCGCCAGCCGCCGGGCTCGTGAGCGCGACGGAGAAGGAGCTCGCCTTCCACGACGCGTCCTGACGGGCCTGGGTGACAGTCGCCTTCAAGCTCTCGACCGTGGTGGTGATCGCGGTCAGGCCGTTATCGGCGGCTTTCACGGTGTTGATGCCGTTCGCCATCGAGTCGAGCAACTTGCCGAGGTCGGAAGCGCGCGAGGAGAGGGCGGACGAGGTGAAGAAGTTGGTCGGGTTGTCGAGGGCGGAGTTGACCTTCTTGCCAGTGGCAAGGCGGTTCTGCGTGGTGCTCAGCAGCGAAGCGGTGTTCTGCAGAGCGAGCAGGTTCTGCCGGACGCCTGCCGACAGAGTAATGTTAGAAGCCATGGAACTGAACCTTTCTGGTCATTTGCCATACTGGCGGTTACTAGACGCGATCGCGATGGATCGCCGCCAGAAGTGCCATGGCCGCCGTAATTCTAAGTGAAAAAACGTGGTTAATGCCTGGGTAATATGCAACTGCGCGCGTATTGATCATGTAGATTAAAGTATTAATTCGTTAACCATAAATGATTACTTGCTGTTAACCAGCGACAGCCCCGTGAAACCTGTAAAACCGGCTCAAACGCACCCGAAATGGCGTGCGTGCGCCGGGCACGATGGCCGGCGCAACCCGAAATCATAAAATGGATTGCGACCGCGGCAGCAGCAGCGGGTTGTCTGATAATTTTAACTACTGTGGAAAAAGCCGGGCGGTTTCTAGCGCCGCTTTCGATTCGCGTTTGCTGCGGCCGCTGTAGGTCGCAGCAAATCGCCGTCAGATCGCGCGGCTGACCGCGAGCGGCGTCGCGGCGCGCGGGTCCGGCGCATTGGCGCGGCCGCTGGCGCCATAGGTCTGCGGCGCGGCCTTGCGGGTGAGCTCACCCGATACGCCACGCACGATCCCCTCCGACACCGCATGCGCGGTCGCGAGCACCGTGAGGTTGATCTGGAGCAGGGCGCGGAAATTATTGTGATGACGGATGACGTCCGGCATCGTCTGCGGCGCGATCTGGGACAGCTGCGCCTGGTTGGCGCGCAGCCGCAACGTGTCGGCGATATAAAGCCGCGCGAGCTCGGTCTTGGTCGGCTCGAGGGCGGTGGCGTCGGTCAGGCGTCCGGCGCGCACCAGCGCGGTCTCCTGCTCGATGACGTCGACCAGCGCGTCCATGACCTCGATATAATGTGCCGCGAGCTTGTTGGCGTCCGCCGTCGTCGTCACCGGCGCCGGCGTTCCGGCGGATTGGGCGTTCGCAATGTGTGCATTCGCTAAGCCAGTCATGGAGCATTTCCTCCGGAGGCGTCAGTCGGACCTCTCCACCGCTCATTCCCGCGCAAGCGGGAATCCAGTCTTGCTTCCTGATCTGGGTCCCCGCTTTCGCGGGGACGAGCGGAGAGCCAGGATGATTTCATCGTTTACCGCGCGCGGGCTTCCTGCTGATTGAGCAGCGAGCGATAGACGTGATCGGCGATGCCGATGCCGCCCGCCTTGGCGAACGACTTGGAATATTCCTCGGTCAGGAACGAGCGCCACACGCCAGCCTTGCCGCCGCCGCCGAACGGCCCGTCGCCGTCGGTGCTGGTGAACATCTGGCTGAACATGTTGTTGAGGAACACCGCTTCGAACTCGACCGCTTGCTCGCGTGCCCGCGAGCGGGCATCGATCGATGGTCGGGCGCCGAGCGCCATATAGCTCTTGGCGGCTGCTGCAGGGTCGGCGATGGCCGGCATGGTGACGCCGCTCATCACATCACCTCGATGTCGGCCTGGATCGCGCCGGCGGCCTTGATCGCCTGCAGGATCGAGATCAGGTCGCGCGGTCCGATGCCGAGCGCGTTCAAGCCGTCGACCAGTTGCTGGAGCGATACGCCTTCGCGCACCACGGCCAGCCGCCTGCCGTCTTCCTGCACGCCGATGCGTGTGCGCGGGACAACGCGTGTCTGTCCGCGCGAGAACGGCTGCGGTTGCGAGACCTGCGGCGTCTCCGAGATCGTGACCGTGAGATTGCCTTGCGCCACCGCGACGGTGGAGACGCGCACGTCGCGTCCCATCACGATGATGCCGGAGCGTTCGTCGATCACCACCCTGGCGGAAAGATCCGGCTCGACCTGCAGCTGCTCGATCTCGGTGAGCAGCGCGACGACGTTGCCCTGGAATTTTTGCGGGACGGTCAACTGCACGGTAGAGGGATCCATCGGCTCCGCGGTGGGTGTGCCGATGAAGTCGTTGATCGCCGATGCGATGCGCCGCGCGGTGGTGAAATCCGGATTGCGCAGCGAGAGGCGGACTTGTCCGAGCCGGTTGAGCGCGAACTCGATCTCACGTTCGATGATCGCGCCGTTCGAGATGCGTCCGACCGTCGGCACGCCGCGCACGATCTTGGCGGCTTCGCCTTCGGCCTGGAA